>Ga0315296_10000609_pt1 | contig 32640 bp, 26 predicted proteins | sample YL17G14_18_MG_FD_203921 | JGI IMG/M metagenome (GOLD analysis project Ga0315296, IMG submission 203921) | Sediment microbial communities from Yellowstone Lake, YNP, Wyoming, USA - YL17G14_18 | ecosystem: Environmental > Aquatic > Freshwater > Lake > Sediment | place: USA: Wyoming | collected... | reverse complement strand
GGCAACTAGCCAAAGAGATCTTTGACACCGCAAACAAAGAAGGGGCTTATCCTTCAAGCATCCATGAATTCTATAAAGCCCGGGGCAGGGGCGAATTCGGTGGCTTCACAGTCCCCGCGATAAACCTAAGGAGCATGACCTACGACTTGGCCCGAAGCATATTCAGGGTGGCCAAGAAAAACAATTCTGGCGCATTCATCTTTGAGATCGCTAGGTCCGAGATAGGTTACACCAATCAACCGCCCATAGAATACTCGAGCATGATTCTGGCAGCAGCGATAAAAGAAAGCTATTCCGGCCCGGTCTTCATCCAAGGAGACCACTTTCAAGCCAATGCCGCCAAATTCAAAGAGAACCCTGACAAAGAAACAGAAAGTCTGAAGGCTCTGATCGCCGACGCAATCAGCTCGGGCTTCTACAATATCGACATTGACTCGTCAACACTCGTGGATTTGTCCAAACCCGACTTGAAAAAACAACAGCTTCCAAATTGTGAGCTCTGCGCAAAACTCACCGAGTTCATCCGCAGCATAGAACCAAAAGGGATCACGACTTCAGTAGGTGGAGAGATCGGCGAGATCGGACACCAAAACTCAACGCCTGAAGACCTGCACGCATTTATGACGGGCCTCAACGAGAGGCTACCAAAAGGATTAGTTGGAATAAGCAAGATCTCAGTCCAGACAGGAACAACCCACGGCGGCGTTGTTTTGCCCAACGGCTCAATCGCTCAAATAAATCTTGACTTCAACACTTTGAAGACACTGTCTGAGGCTGCTCGCAAAGAATACGGACTGGCAGGAGCCGTGCAACATGGAGCATCAACCTTACCTCCTGAAGCATTCCACAAATTTGTCGAATGCGAAACCGCTGAAGTGCACTTGGCCACAGAGTTCCAGAACATGATTTATGAGTCAAAACACTTTCCAGCCGCTCTAAAGAGGAGAATGTATGAATGGCTAAGAATCAATGCCGCAAATGAAGCAAAACAAGGCGAAACTGAGGAACAATTCCTCTACAAAACCCGAAAGAAAGCGTTGGGTCCATTCAAGAAGGAGATTATGGGTCTGCCACAAGAGACGCGCGACGCGATTGCAGTCGAAATCGAGAACAGATTTGACTTCCTCTTCAAACAACTTAAAGCCGTGAACAAAAGGGAATTAGTTGACAAATACGTGCGGGCCCGCCAACTACACTGACCGAATACCATCCTGTCAGGACAAGAGACGGATTCGCGAAAGATTTTTATCCCGCTTCTGGGATATCCCATATTCGGGATAAACACTTGGGAAACGGCAGAGCTTTTGGAAAGCTTGATCTTACTAAGCCTCTTGGGCTGAGGAGGTTTGAACGCTTCTTCGGGATAGCTTCAAGAGAAGGCTCTGAGGCTTGGAAGAGCAAATACAAGAGTGTGCAGAACCTTCTGGACCACCTCAGCAGGTTCGGCAAAAGCGAAAGCTCCAAGGAAGTTTACCTTAACCAGCTTCGGAGACTCTGCGAATGGCTGAAACTTGATCCAGACCAACTGGTCGATCTGCCCAAACACAAAGTAGAAGTGTCAGTCCAGAAGTTTGTGGATCAGGCCGCTGGTCTGAACAGAAGCCGAGCATATATCAACTCCATGATCAAGCGGTTCAGAACTTTCTTCCGAGTCAACGACAGAAGCCCGAAGCTTCACGCATATTCCATTCCACCTCGATACAGAAAACGACCAGAATACATACCGACAATTTCTGAAGTCCGTGCGATGGCCACTGCCGCAGAAAGCCTGAGAAACAGAACTCTCATTCTAGTTGCCTGGAGCAGTGGAGTGAGAGTCAGCACCCTCTGCGCCCTCAACTACGGAGACATCGCAAACGATCTGAATGCAGAGCCTCTGGCGTATCTGGGAGCGTGCAAAACGGTTCAGCACGCGTTAGAAGTCAGAAGGGCAAACATTTTATCCCAACAGGGGGATAGAATTTCTTATGGAGTACATTTGCCTATTATGCTTCCACAGATGGCACGAGAGGATGGACACTGCCAAAGAAAGACAGTGTTCCCGCTGCAAAAGCAGGGCCGTTGCAGAGTATCAGCAATTTGAATCCGCGGTAAATGAGATTAGGCATATCATCAGTAGCTCTGAACGGCCACTGGCCAGCATATCAAAAGCTGTGGGAGTCATGTCGCCACTGACAAGCCGAGTTAGGCCTGGACCGTTGAGGGTTATCCGACTGTGGAGAAAAGTCCTGCAAGAGGCTGGCGTGAAAGAAAACGAACTTAACGCATACCTTGAACTTAGGTGACTTGAGCGCGCGCATTTCAAATTGTAATATCATGGTTTCTTAAACATTTTGCGAAATCCCTTCAGGATTCGAATTGTTACATAGAGATTTCGTGAAAGAGCGTGCGCGCGCGCTTATATTTAAAGATTACTTTAGATATCCAAAGGCGACGCAAATGGGCAAAATCATTGTTACGCTAACGAGCGATGTTGAAAAAAAACTTCGAAATTGCAAAAACCAAGTATGGAAACAAAAGGGGCGCCTTGAGCATCATCGTCGAAGAAGCGTTGAAGAAGTATTTCGCTGAGGATACAGGATAGGGACCGCCGAAGATTGAAGATCGACTGAAAATAGTAATATTAGTATTTGGTTATAGTAAGGATATTGTTCTGGGAGAATGTTGCTTGTGTGGTGCAAGAATGTCTAGCAATCCCCTGCTATGGATTGGCGAGACAAGAAGACCGATCAAGAAAGACAGAAGTTCTGATTTGGTAATGGATTCTGTTATCAACTACTACAAGAGCGAGAAGCCTCGACTTGGGTACGAAGTTGGCGAGTTGTTTTTGGATAACGGAGCCTTCAGTGCAAGCATGATGGGAATGGAACTGGAGACAGAAAGAGTTGTTTTCGTGCAAGAAGCGTTGGACCCTGATCGGACTATTCCCGTGGACTATCCGTTCCGTGCTGGCATGTCAATTTCTGAAATGAGGAAATTGTGGGGCAAGACAGCTGACAACATCTTATACTGGCAAAACTCAACAAATCTGAACGGAAGACTAGTTCCGGCACTCCATGCTTGGGATAAGAAGTCCTTGATCGACAATATAATGTGGCTTCAGAAAAACGCCAATGCAGACTACATAGCATTGGGAAGCGTCGTGAACCCAGAGTTCTCAAGCTACGATGGTTTTTTCGGGGACAGACAACCAAGAAAAGAACTGATCGATATGATTTGCTTCGCTATAAGCTGTCTCGAAAAAATGTCGGATTTCAAGGTTCATCTAATGGGGTTTGGTTCTTCACCACTCATGCTCCATTTGGGATATTATTTGGGGGTAAGGAGCACTGATTCGTCAGGTTACAGAAGAAAAGCGGCATATGGGAAAATAATCCTCCCTGGCACAGGAGAACGCCACCTAGGGATAAGCTCAGCAGATTTTGGTACTCATGCTATAGACGAAGCAAATCTATGTTCCCATGACTTAGCGTTACTTGAAAAATGTACTTGCCCCATTTGCGTTATAAATAAGTATCAACTCTGGGCTGACTGGAAAGCTCGCGCTATTCACAATGAGTATGTCATGAAGCAAGAGGCAAAGAAAGCTGGGAGATTTTTGGCCCTTGGAACAGACACATATGAGAAGTATTTGGACAATACGGTCTTTTCTCGCTCCTCGCTGAAGTATCTCTGGGAATACGCGAAACTGCGAAGGAAGTACTACCGCATTTCTGAGGTACTATTCGAGGAGGGGATAAGCTGAGATTCACCTTTGCTGAACCCGAAGTTTTCGGGAAGCTCTTTGAATGCGTTTCCAAGTTCGTTGACAAAGCCCATTTTGACATCAACGAGAATGAGATGCGTGTCAGAAGCATAGATCCAGATGATTTTTGTTATGTAGATTTGCTTCTCAGAAAGTCTTTCTTCGACCCATATGAGACCCCCACGAAATCGAGCTTTGGCATCGATGTGTCCAAATTCTCAAAATTCCTTCCAAGCTTGGCATCGGCCCAAGCTATTTCTATGATTGTGGACGAAAATGGTTTGGTTTTGGAGGCTGTGAGGGATTGGGTTATGCAGTTCAAGGTCAATTTCCTTGAGCAAGATCCATATGACTTGCCAGAACCCAAGAAGTTTAAATATGAAGCCTTCGCAGAGATCTCTTCAAAAGAATTCTCAAAGCTCGTTAACACTGCTTCGACGATATCAAGTGAGCTGACCTTCAAGATTGATGGAAAACATTTTACCATCAGCGCCGGTTCAGGAGACTATTCATTCTCAGGCAAACCATCAAAGCTTGCTAGCGTCGAAAATGCTGGCGGTCAGAGTGTTTCAGCATCCGCAATAGCGAGCTACATAAAAACCTTGGGGGGATTAATCAATAAATGCGAGAAAGTCGTTGTCAGACTTGGCAACGACAAACCAATCCGGCTAGACCTTAGATATCAGGACAAGGGAGTCTTCTCTTTTCTCCTTTCTCATAAGCGGAAAGGGGCTCACGCATACGGTGCTTCAGATCGAGATGGAACCTCCCTGCCGAGATTGACAGTCACAAAACTTCCAGAACTTCTACTGTACTTAACTACTTGTCCGCATGGCGAAGAAACAAGATTCTTGCAAGAAGCAGGGCTGGAAACTTCCGGCGGAGACTACAGTAGGATGGCACAAGAACTGCATCTGGCAGAGCGCTCGGAAGGCAAACTGAAGCTTTCCAAGAACGGTGAAGTTTTCGTGAATTTGATGCAAAATGATCAAAAACAAACGAAAAGCTTTCTCCATGGGTTAGCGTTCTCAAAAATCAAATCCTACAAGGTTATGATGAATTGCATGAAAAAGAGAGCTTTTACCCCTGAGGAGCTCTTTCTGGAAATCAATAAACGGCGAAATGAAATGTCAGATCATGCAATAGATAAACAGGATCTGTCGACCCTGTTGGGTCTAGCAATGTGGTGCGGGGTCTTAGATAAGAAACTAGCATTATATTATTTGAGGAGAAGTGATGAGAAATGACTATAGCAGAGGTATATGGCCTCAAAGAGAACCCTTTTGAACCGACTGGGGCGGCAGTTGGCAAGTATCCATTTGTCCCTCCAGCAAATTTCCCAATACTTGAGCAGAAGATAGAAGAAGCAGGGATTGAGAAGAAACTCTACGCTTTGTTGGTGAACAGTCCGCATGGGGCTGGCAAGAGCACGACTATGGAATATCTCAAGACAAAGGCAGCCAATGGCGGCTACCTTTCATACAGAGCTCCCGTGATTCTGACTAAACTCTCAAGCCTATCCATTCCTGACTTTGTGGCAGATGTCCTTCGAGAGGCTAGCAGTTATGGAAAAGTCGAACCCCTAAGCAAATCGAAGTATGGGTCAAGCCCTTCAGTCCTTAGAAAGACCCTAGTGGATACTCTGGCACCTATTGCCTCCAAAAACAAACTGATGCTGTGGATTGTAGATGAATTTGACATTTTAGCTGATCAACCGAAACAAGAACAGCAACTCTTCCTTCAGTTTTTAAGGGGGCTTATTGATGACCTAGCATCCCAAGATGTCCCGATTGCATTCATCATGTCGCATACAAAATACTCTTCTCGAGAATTCGAGGCTCACCTGTCACAGCAGCACGAGCCCTTCAGAAGTAGACTGGTAGCTTCTCTTCCACTGGCCTATAGCTTTGATGAAGTCAAGAAAATAGTCGCCGAACGACTGAAGACTGCGGCTATCCCGACAAGGCAAGAGGGCGACCTATCTCCTTTCTCCGAGGAAGCTTTGAAGGCGCTCTATGACTTGATGCTTTCAGTCAGAGGAACTGAAAGCCTGGACAATTTCAGAGTCTTTGAAAGAATATGCCACTTCGCTCTTATTGAGGGTGCAAAGAAGGGGTTGAAAAAAATAGACACAACGTTGATTCAAGAGCTTTTCAAGCAGTATGGACTTAGGGAATTGCCATTACGTGAAGGTCGTCGTTTATCGGTAAAGACCGCGCAAGAAATCGCTGCAATTAAGTCGAAAAGCATTATGGAGAGAAACGAGACGGTTTCGCAGGGCATCGTTAGAGGGATTTCAAAGAACCCAGCGTTTGGAGAACGTTGCGTCAAAAATGTGCAGACATCATTCATGGGACAAGTTGGAGTTGGAAATGTCGGAATAAGCTCATTGTCATTTGATCTTCTACATCAAGAGAGGTCAATCAGTATCTTCTGGGTATTGGCAACGAGCAAAGAGGGAATAGTTCAAGCGAAAGATATCGATGACATAATCCAAATAGTAGCACCTCTATTGCAGGAATATGAAGTGTATTCGCACAAGATTCTGTTCTCATACGTCTCAAGTATCGAAATACCGAAAATTCCCATGAAGGTCTTTGACGAAGTCATTTGGCTTCGAGAAAGTTTGGCCGAGGATCTTATTGGACTTAGTGTGGGCGTTGAAGAGGATTTCGGAATGTTGATTAAATCATTTGAAAGCGAAATTGCTCCTCGATTGTCCCAACTTGCGATAAGGGAAACAATGGACATCACTGCACCTCTGTCTCCACAAGCTGTTGAGGTCATTCAGACGCTTTTTGTCATCGGATCTGGAGGGCAAAGTTGCACAAAGGAGGCTATCCGGCAGCATAATAAGAGACTCTTTATGCGAAAGAGCATGATTCAAGAGCGATTTCTAAACGAAGCCATCCAGTCAGGATTTGCCAAAGAACAAGCCAGCCAGATAGGGCCGTCTGTTCCCAAGGCGCATACTTTCCTACTAGACCTTCTTGAGAAAGGCCCCCAAGAACATGTGGCTTTGTTGGAAAAACTCGGAACTGCAGGCGACGCGATAGTCAACTCTGCTTCGGAGTTTGGTCTGATCTACAAAGAGGAAGATAAGATTGTGAAACGCAGATTAGCAGAATATGAAGACAAGGCAGCAGAGAATATTAAGTCTCTTCAGAAAGCGTATCAAAACGAAGCTATCAAGCAGAGCGAGCCAGGAAAATGGATTGAATGGCTTCTTTCAGCATACGACTACACGGGAAAAATGGAGCAAGTGTATGCCAGATACGTGGTTCTTTCAGCAATCCAAAGACTCGCGCCGTCAATTGAAGCGGAAGTAAAGAAATGCGCTACTGGTCCGGCTTTCGAACCCGTTGCCAAAGCACCAGAACAAGTCTCGCAGCCTCCTACTAGTCAACCGAGGGGAGTCGCGTCGCCTGTCGGCGTACAGACTCAGCCGCCAACGAGTAAGCCAACTGAACCGATCGATAATGCCATTTTGCAGGCCATTCAAAAATCTGGTCCATTATCAATCCAGGAAATTGACAGTCAGATGAAGCAACAAGGTTATGAACAAGACATCAAAGGAGCCGTGTTTCGGCTCATCTTAACCGGCAAGCTGAAGGTTGTCTCATCTGGATGAAGAGAATATTGAAACTGCGAACGTACCCCCGAGTAGACTTAGCTAAGGTCAGCAATTGGCTTGTTGCTCTTTCCTCTTATGGTTTACCACTCATCGAATTAAGCTCTAGGAAGATAGCTGAGAGAGAAAAGAAAGGAGACTTCTCAACAGAAGTAAAGCAGCAACTCACATCTTGGAAAGAGTCCAGAGAGCTCAAAGACCCAGACGATTTAGAGTATAAATATTTCTTGGAGGGGATCGGTGCCATTCTGGCCAGGCAACTTGCCAAGGAAGACCTGGATGTGCCTCTCGCGCAAAATCTGAGCTTTGGGGACGTTGCGGGTTCTCAACCAAGCAGGATCCGATTGTATTATCTTTCAAGGCTTGGTTCTACTCTTGTCGGATATTGGAACTCAAAACAATACCACCTGTACGAATCTACTCTTTTCTGGCTACTAATCAGGTCAGAACACTTCAATCCCCTAATCCAAGGACTAATTTCAGATCCTCGTTTCTACCAGATGGGCCTTCAAGATGAGTTGATATCGAGCCGCGATGGAGTCTCAAGAGCTCTGGTGAGAAAATGGATTCAATACTTCTCTCTAGTCAGAGGTAACAGACCTGACAAATCAAGATTAGCTACTATTCTACTGTTCGCACTTGCCCTCGAAATAAATGAGTTAGTAGAGCACAAAGGACCGTTGAAAGAATACGTGAGTGAATTGTGTAGAACTGCATCTAGACGTTTCTCCATCACTGAAACTGCAGTCGATTTCAGTGTCTTCTTGGACTGTCTGTACTCGCATCTGGATCGTCAGACTATAGCAGGCTTTCCCTCAGGACGCGGGCATACAGGGCTTCCTTCAAAACCTAGTATTCAAATACTTGAGGTAAACAGCTATATTCCCCTCTCTATCATCGGAGCGATACAGCCTTACGAGGTGCAAAAAGCTATTGTTTTTGGAGGTTTTCCATGATCAATGTGGGAGTCACGTCTCAAGAACGTGACTTCCTTTGGGCTCTAGAGAAGATAGAGGCTGACAGAATAGCGCATGGCGAATACGACGAATTTGTCAAACTGGAAACAGTCTGCTCGCAAACAGGATTCGGACCATCTCAAGGCCTTGACATTGCGAGGGCATTGGCTGGAAGACGATTTCTCCTACTAGATCGTTCGACAGGTGACAATCTCCTAAGGAGCAAAGTCGCCGACATCATCAAGTCACTGTATCACACGACAACATTTGTTCAAAGAAGATTTGTGCGAGATGTTTCTGACTTGAAATATCTGCGTTTTACAAAGCAAATACCTCAACAAACCATTCCCTTGGACAAGAAGGAGACGAGGGATTCTTTCGTCGAGACTCTGAGACTGGAACCCGGCGCTGAACTTAGCATCGTAGACTCCGGAATTCAAGCTATAGCCTCTCGGTACGCAAAGTTAAGTGGTTTCCAGATATCAGCCGCCAAGGCTATCCTGTCACTTCTCAATGGAAAAGGGAACCGCTCTCTTGTCATTGTTGCCGAGACTGGAGCTGGAAAAACGCTGGCCTATCAACTTCCATTACTCCTATGGATCCTTAGGAAAAAAGCAAGAGCATATCTTCAGAAGACTTCAGGAAAAAAGGCAAGTGGTGGCGTAAACTGCTCTGCACTACTTCTTTTCCCCAGAAACGTATTAGCTAGAGACCAATATGACGAACTTGTTGCCTTGAACGGGCGGATAAATGACGCTATCAAAAAGATGAAACTCCCTAGTGACTTGGCTTCGTTCTTGAGCATAAATATCGAGAGAGACTTCGGTGGTGTCGGTCTAGAAGAAAGAACAAGAATCTATCAAAGTCGCCCAGATGTAATCATAACGAACCCAGATACATTGAAGCGACGTTTGATGAATCCTTCTTGCACCGCGGTATACAGAAAAGGAATAGATCTAGTCTTGTTTGATGAGGTACATCTCTACTACGGCCTGCATGGTGCCAATGTAGCGTCACTAAATGCACGACTTCAGAACCTTCTTCAAATCAGTCCTGTTTTTATTGGGATGTCAGCAACAATAGCTAATCCTCAAAAACATTGTCAAAAGCTTTTCTCAACCAAGGAGCTGCCCGACACGGTTTCGGATAGAGAGGACAACCTTGTCGATTACGTTTCGGAGCACAATGTGATAGTTAAGCCAAGGGCTGGCAGATCAGCTTTGGGTGTTTGCACTGATGTAACATCTTGTTTGCTACACAATCGTCGCGAGGATACCTTGCAAGCCCATGCGCTTGGGAACGAGTTGCGTCCAAAGACGCTGTGTTTTGTCGACTCGTTGGACCTAGCTGGAAGATGGGTGGCATATCAAAGGAATTATGAAAAGTATGAGAGGTTTGGAGCTGTTAGAACTCAATTTAGAAGGGAATATCCAATTCATTTTGCACCGTTGGCCATAGGAGACCCTAATCGACTGCCAATTTGCATGGATTGCAAGTCTAGTAATGATGTTATAGTAAGCGTATGTCCTGAATACCGAGAAGGTAGATGCTGGTGGTTTTCGCAAGACAATGCAACCCATGTTAGATGGTTGACTCTTCCAAATGGTGTCACTCCAAACGACAATATAAGAGTCAAGAGACTTACAAGCCAAGAAGTTGATAGCTCAGAACTCGAGGATATTTACGGATTGTTCACTGATAGACATCTGGATGGGAACGCCTTGCCGATTGATGCTTTGATAGCAACACCAGTCCTGGAGGTAGGCGTAGACTTCGGAGGGGTAAAGGAAGTCATCATGTATGGTGAAATCAGATCACCTTCAAGCTACAAGCAGAAAGCAGGACGAGGAGCCAGAGAAGGAAACTTGAGTGATGGTCTCTTCGTCATGACAGTTATTCCCCCTTCACCGTTGGCTAATTTCTATTATAGGCATTTTCATAGACTTGTCTATCCTTCACTCTCTCCATTACCTCTTGAGCCACGAAACCCTGACGTAGTCCGTTCTCACGCCTTTTGTGCTGTTTTCGATTTTCTAGCAATGAAGGGCATAGATGTCTTCAATATAGTAAGTGCCAATCAAAACCCTAAGCAAGTTGAGAACAGCTTCAATCATGCTATACAGCTTATTCATTCCGAAATCGAAAGTGCGAGGAACTTTGTTGTTGCGTATTTACTGCGTTTGGGTCATCATGCCAGCCAAGCCAGAGAAATCGCTCAGAAAGCTATTGATAATGGTCTGAAGGTGCTAGGGTCCTTGTCCTCTGAATACGTTATCAAAGGAGATAAGAAGAAACTTGTGATATGGGCCTTTGAAGCCTTCAGAGAAATGAGTGTAATGGCAACGTTGGAGGATGACTTCAAAATCAACCTTGAAAAACGAGCTGAAGAGTTGAGAAGGATTACCGATTCCAAAGATGCGGTTGTATTAGCTAAGAAAGCATTATTGGACGTGCTGTCTCGTCTTGGCCAAAACTATTCCGTGGAGTTCAATAGGATGAACCAATTGCTTTCGAAACTTGAGGGTTCTCTATGAACGAGACTGAGGAGCTGAGAGCGGTTCTTGACGAATTGCGGAAGAAAGTCAGGCAAGATCTGAATGTGCCAGGTACTTTACATGACGAATTTGTCCTAGCAAGCAAAGAATTGGAGGAGGCATTAGAAAACCTAGAGCAAACAAAGCAGATGGATGTCGACAAAGTCAGATTCCTTTACGAAAACGCTCAGCGCTTATCGCTAATGCTCGAGGACATAAAAAGAGGCAGAAGCGGTTATCCCTCCTACATTGATGATTTTGTCCCAAGCATTGCAAACGCACCGTACACAATGCCTAGGACACTTTTTGAGCCTCAGGGTGCCCAGCAAATATCGACAAATGTTGAGGGCCAAATGAAAGTGGAGAGAGCCGAGCTTGCCCTTGGGGTATTGTTCCCAGGATCAACGACTTATCGCTACGGTGCATCACCCGTTAAGATTCGCTTGGGAAGATTGTCTGAATCCGGGCGAGCCCATTTGTCATCTATTCATGAATTGTCCCCGAAACCCGAATTTGAATTGAGGGTCGGAGACAGGATATTTCACGTGTATAAACCTCTGACATTGAAAGCCTTTCGCTTACATGGGCGTTGCCCTATTTGCACGACGTGTCTTTCACTTATTGATGATGACGAAACATGTGGGCACCGCACCTTACAACCGCATGCAAAACTGCCATCCAGTTATCCTATCGTCAGGAAACTAGAGCTTTCCAGAACATCAACCGATACGAAGAGTTTGCAGAGACCACTTTCTCTAATCGTGCCTCAAGCCACTTTCTTGTCTGAGCTAGAAGTAGGACTAGCTGTTATGGGCTTTGAAAGAACTGCTACTGTGAGAGGAAACTCCAGGACAATGAGAGTAGAATATGACCCTCCTATCGGTATTAGACTATCGACTTCAGGTCTTTCTTTTAGAGTCAATATTCCCGAAGAGTTCCTGTTGAAGACTCTAGACGCGAATCCAATGTTGCGGCGAGATATGATTCTGCAACTCTTGGCAAACACGATCGCCGACATTATTGGTGAAATCGGTCTTCCTTCATACCATCATGAGCTCTTGCTCTCCTCGGTAATCTCAGCGATTCATCTCGACGATCTTATAGACGAAAAGACTGCAACAGATAGACTGAGAGATTCAAACTTTATTCCTCAAGCTAATGGAGCAATTGACCACGAACTTAGTTTCTATGAAAGTACACGCCCTGATGCGAATCTAGTTCTTAGGGTACTTGCGTCACTACAGACGCTTGACATAACAAAGAGCAGTCTACACGTCAAACTGAAGGAGACAATCCTGCACTCATTGGCTCACGTTCTTTTGCTTGCAGCCGCAGTAACTTCTGGATCTCAATTGGACGACTTGGATTACTTGCTCAAAGAAGATAGCGACGAAGTCGTCATATTTGATGCTGTCAGCGGCGGCAATGGCTCCTCAGAGACTGCCTTTGAGTTCCTATCAGAAGCGGGCACATTCAACCTCGAAGAATATCTAGGAAGTGAAGAAAGAGAGGAACTTTACAAGCCGCGAAACTTCGATGAGACTGCCTTTGAGTTTCTCTTGCCATGTTTGAACGGCGTTTCTGATCGTATTTTCTTGTTTGGTATGGTGGAACCATTTGAAAATGAAATCAAGCGAAAACTATGCGAATTAAAGGGCAAGTCAACAACTCACGGCGCCTCGATCACAAGGATCAGAGCGTACGGAAGTTCGAGAATGTATCCGATAAGTATTGGCTATCATGGAATGGATTATTCGACATTTCCACATGAAGCCGACAGGTTCAAGGAAGTTGCAGGTATTTGTCTTCATGGTTGTCCTGAGTGCATTTCCATAGGTAGAAAATGTCACCTTGGATCCTTCTACGAAAAGTACAACATCAGCAAGTTTGCTTTGGATGAGCTTCTAAACCACACTTTGCAAACAGCAACTCTTGTCGGGCCTTCTCGAGACCAGATTCGGGATACCTTGAAAGAACAAGGTTTTGCGGTGATCAAGGGATCATGCGCCAATGAACGGGCTTGTCAAGAGATTGTGAAGAACTTGAACGTTAGAATTTTAGAGCTCGTTGGGCAAGAAGTTGAGAACGGGCACATTAAGTTCGCCGGCCATTGGGTCAATGCGAATTTTTCTTTTGGCGACTTAGATTATTACTACATGCTTAAGGTGATATAGTTGGTACATGTCACCGAAAAAAACGTTTCTTTGATTGACGTAGATCTGCTAATATCGGAATGTATTCGCGCTGACAGGGGAGAACCGGCCTTCGCCTATTTCATTTCACCATTCATTTCAGATTTCAGAATCCCTTCACCACTAATCAGATTCGCAAGCAACTTGATCAACGTTTCAGATGTAGAACACATTAGCGATTTGATAGGCTTGCTCACTCATCATGGTGGCAAGGTGTACATTGTAACCCGGTCACCGCTAGATCTAAAAGAAACAACGATTTCGCCTTCATTCATCATAAGACAGGCAAGAATTCTCTTACAGCTAAAGCATAGGAGATGCGAAATCCATTCTAACTCAAAACTTCATGCAAAGGCAACAGTCACTTCTCAAGGTGCAGTATCAGGTTCTTTCAATTTGACAGAGAGCGGTAGATTCTTCAACCTTGAAGAAGGCCACTTTTTCCCCAATGTCGAAGGTGAGTCTCAAAAACAGTACTTAGACAAACTTGAGTGGGCAAAGGATCTATTCCAAAACAACTCGAAACCGCTTGTTGAGGGCGACCTAAGCATCGATTTATGACAGTAAACGATTAGCTTTCTGACGATCGCGGTCCATTGAGTCCATAACCTCTTGTTCGGATCTGCGCTCCACAAGTTTTATTCCCATTTCTTTTTTGATCGTTTTCCCTTCTTCCTTTAATTTCGCTATGTCCCCATTTGTAATACCTGTTATTATGTGGAATGTAAACTTGTCGTCCCCATCTCCTTCACAGAAGAATTCTATCGTTATTTTGCCCGTCTTTCGATCTTTAAGAAAGAAGACTGATAGGGGATCACCGCATTCAGGACATGATGGTCGTTCTTCTATCATAACATACGCCTTATTAGCATCTTGAATCTGAAGTATATCAGAGTTGCGATGGAGTTGATTCGAAGAAATCTGCATGTTAATTCTCTCGCCATTTGAGAACACAAGCCAGAAATGTCGTGCCCGGCCGCTTTCAAGTGTACGATCGTCATGTTACTTTCTAGAATTTCCATCTGTTCCAAGATCTTCTGACGTTGCGTGCATGCGTGTTTCTAAATTGGTCAAAAATGGTTTTATTCTTCTTTTGCCTTTTTGCGTCCGATATGGGCCTGTCTGATAGGCGAGTCTTGGCCGTGTTGAGGGATGGAAAATCACAGGAGTCAGCACCGCCTTCAGCCTAACCATCCACAGTTCGAGAAGGGTGGACACCGCAAGAAGGCCGAAGACGGACGCGAAGCTCAAAACTGGCCTCAAATCACAAAAGGCGAATTAAGACCATTTTAACCATTTTCGGGACAAGCATGCGCGCGACATTGCTCAACTCGCCAATTAATATATCTAAACAACCATAGAAAATGAAACTTGAGAAACATGAACCAGACAACACGAGAAACTTTTCCGGATATCGCACAGATTGTGAAGGGACTGTCAGATCTAAACATCCAGAGAGTAACCAAATCATTTCTCTTTCAGTCGTGTACTCACTACATGTATGAAACACAAATAGTTGTCAAAAATGATGGCGATAGCCCTTGCTACGTACTCCCAGGAGGATTCTATTCTAAGCACGTTCTCGTGGACTTCAACGTCTCTGACGTTACTGGCAAACGCTGTGTTTTCGTCCCTTCAGAGCTGAACGATCGTATCATTCTTGGATATATATTCTTCAAACTGTGGAGAAGAAACCAAGAGCCCAAAGTTCGATTATTACTCTATAAACTCTTCGTTGCGGATTCTGCGAATCTCGCTGCAACAGAGCAAGAAACGGAAATTATCCTAGCTAGAGATCTCGATGGGGAGTTTGCCAAAGCATTTTTCACAGCGATGTGGGCCGCTGAAAAAAATATCGGCCGCCTTCTAGAAGATATCATTATCAACTACGTGTCCGACAGAGATATGTTCAAAGAATACGCCAGCCTGAGAATATGCGATTTGTGTGATGAAGAGCTACTAGAATTCTGCAAATCATTAGATGATTATTTCTTGCTGCTGATTCAGCTAAACAGCCCTGCTCTTCCTAATAGCTATCAAGAAATTTCCATGAGAGACAACAAATTCCTCAGCGAAAAGACCCACAAGCGAAGTATCTTGAATTTCCACAAAACGGAAAAGTATGAATTTGACTTCGACTTGAAGCCACTCCTGCCCAATCCAGGCAAAGTCACGTTTCACATCAAGATCATGCCTCCTAAAGGTGTGAGGTTGGATTTAACCTTAGGTTGGTTGAGCCGCCTGTTCCAGAAGCATGGTAACTATCTGTTATGGGAGAATCAGTCAATCGACCCAAAGAAATTTGCGTTGCTTCACACGGAGAAGAAAACATCATATAGAGAAAGAATATGCGATTCTCTGCTCCAGAAATTAAAAATTCAATGGAAGAAACTCTCGACTACGAGAAAACAGGAATCGTCATCGCGAAGCGCCCCAGATGTCAGAGCACAGTTACAGGAAGACATGGTATTTCTGTATTTCGGAGGAAGAGAAAGGACTCAACTCTGCAAACAGAAGCATAAATTGGTAGTTGGACTAAACCTCAAGGACAGAGCAATGATTTTTTATGATTTTTTCGTCATAATATTGTGGATCATTTTCGCATGTATCACCTTTGGGCTCATCTGGACGAATGTATCAAGTGGCAGTCAGAACATTCCCGTCAACTCTTACTTTGCAATAGTGAACCAATATTTCTGGCCTCTGATGACCACTATGCTTGCACAATCAATAGCCGCTATGATAGACTACTCACGTAGGTCAGTCTCTGAGCGTTTCTTTTTAAAGCCGACGCTTCGATGGATCATGATACTTACTATAATAGAATTTCTGTTCTTGATTTTTCTGCCCGTGATCATTCCGGCTCTTGTCCCAGCTCCGCGCGGATCAGTGCAACCTCTCCCTATTCTGGGTACGTTTTTCAAATTCCTTTAGGCTCAAAACTAAGCCGTCTAGGTCGCTTGCTGTAATATCGGAAAATGCAATAGGCCAGGGAGTTGGGACTTCTTCTTCGCTGTACAATATGACGTGCTTGCCTAGTTGCTTTGCCACAAACATTTCTATAGCTGTCCCATAGCTTGGACCGTTCGATACGGCAACGATGACATCACCCTTCTTGATATACTCCAGATCATGTTTGACAATTCTCTCGGCCAGTTCACGCTTGTCTTTGAAGTTTTTGGTACCACTGTAATCCATATATTCTTCTGAGATGTGATCCAACAGTTGAAATCCTTTTTCTCTTAGAAGAGACTGAACCCTCCTTATCTTCGGCAGACCGCCATATCCAATAGATCCGCAAACTACTACGATCATTCCATCCGATATATCTAAGGACAAACTCTTTTTAACCTTTGTCTGAAACGATACTGTTATCTTATTGGACATAAAGGCTTTCCTAGCGCGCATGCGTGTTCCTAAATTGTCCAAAAATGGTTTTAATTCTTCTTTTAGCGCGCGCGCTAAAACTTGACTACTATGCAAAGTTCTGTCTAGATGAAATGATCCATTATCTAAAAAGCAATTTCGATCTAAAAGACTATCAGGACATAATGCTATTCTGGAAAAAGTACATTCCTAACCTAGATTTTTAACTGTGAAAACTACCAAGAAAAAGCATGAATTTCAATGTCCGTAACTGCACTCAAGGAAAGTTTTGAACTTTGGCCAAGCATGCTTTTACCGGTAAAGTTGGGTGGGGTTCCCACCCCCCGCACTACCATATTGAAATAAGCTTAGACACTTTGTTCTAGCAAAAACATATGCAACCCAGCTATTAGGGCGGTATGAATACGCGCGCGCGAGAAAGATCACGCGCTTTGCTTTGAAGTGTTTTGAAACTATATCAGGGCACACGAATCAAAGTTTCATATTCTTTCCACTCTGATAGCCCTTGGACCTAAGAAGTCGAAGACCATGTTGAATTGTACCATATCGCCCTCAGCCACTTGACTTCTGCAGGCAATCGGTCTGAAATGGAGTGGGTATGGTAGTTCATTCAATGTTTCGCAACGTATATTGCCGTCGTAGCGGCTCTCAATGGAAACAATCACCCCCACGAAATCAAGTGGCTTTCCTCTAGGATCTGCATACATATACTCTCGGTAGCGATTTCTTATTCCACCGCTAATCCGCTCATTCTCGAGCTTCTCGAATATCTGTCTGGAGAACTGATATTGTTTTAGTTTGAAGGCGGTAACGGCCAGTTCGAACAGAAGCCGCAAGTTCGGCGACCTAGCAGTATTGTACCAAGCTTGAAGAGAGTCGAAATACAGCTTGTCGTCCAAAGGGTGCAACTGCCTGACTAGCCTCGCTTGCAAACGCAAGCAATACTCATCTTTGGGGAATGCTTCCAATCCTTCTTCTACTATCGCCATAGCTTTCTTCACTAGCGGTTCTCGATCAGGCCACACTGTGAACTTGGAACTATCCTTCAGAATTGCTCCTGCAAGAAGCGTGTATCCTCGAGCACTATTGTACTTCTGAGCAAGTGTAGTAGCGATTTCCAGACTCTTCTGTATGTTGCCAATCCTTGAATATATCATCGTCTCAAGTTCATATATTAGCTGAAACTGATCCTCGTTCAGATTGTCTCTTGCCTCTTCCAGAATGTCAAGCGCCGTCGAATACGAATTTATCTTTTGAAGGTTATCACTTTGCATATCGCCTATTTGGAGGTACATGTTTGCGTGAGCATGATAAGAATGTGCGTTTGGGAAGCCTCCAAACCTTGCTTTTAGAAAACAGCTTTCTGCTAACCTCATCTTTTCCTGCGCAAGCTCTGGGTCCTCCTTTGTGAAGTTGGTGATAGCCATTCGCGAATATAGAGTTCCCAGTGATGTCAGAATATTTTGGTCCAGTTCAGATCTGAAAGGAGCCCTACCAATTTCCTTAGTTGCCAGCGATCTTTTCAGCGTCCTTTCCGCTTCTAAAAACTGTCCCACATCTGCCAACAGGACTCCTAGATGATGAAGCAGAGCTTTGGTCTCGTGTTGCCCACACACTTTTTTGAAGATTTCAATTCTGTCCGAAGGACTTAGGTCGGTTGATTGACTGCGTGATGACAGATGGATTACCATAAGTTTCTGAATTAGCTCTCTTTCCATACTGTTTCTCAAGTTAACATCTGACAGGACTTCTAAGAACAGAGTCTTCTGCATATTGCTGAAGCCGAAGAAGAATTCGATGGTCTTACTTGCGATTATCCTGTGGTGGGAGGCATAGAGCAAGAAACCTCTTGATAACTCTTCAAATATCAAGCCTTTTGCATCGGGTATTATTCCATCGTAGAATTGTTCATAATCGATTTTCAATGCTCTTACGAGCAGCTCAATATTGAGTGGAAGGTTAAATTGATGGAAAGCGCATATGTATGCGAATGCTTTCTGAGATTTTGCTGGAAGCCTGGAATATTGACTCCTAATTATTTCGTTCAATGGTTTCCGTGCGTGCAGGACCAATGTGTATATCGTTGCGAAAAAGGAATTCTCAAACTCCTCGTCAAGCATAAGGTCCCAGTTTTCATCAAGAGTCTGGACGTAGCCTTGTTTAAACAGATACTGAATGATGTCCGTTTTCTCCGTCTTCGATAAGCGTTCATCGATTCGGTAGGTGTCAACGTCGGAGATATTGGCCTGAAGATCAGGCACTTCATTCTCTCGTACAGCGACTACAATCGTAGCATGTCTATTGCGAGATGTTAGGTAGTCCTTTATCATGAAAGGATCTGCGGCCAGATCGTCAACTACTATAAGAGACTTGAGACGATGACCTTCTTCAGGACTGCTAGCTTCATCAAACCTCCGATCAAGTGTGACAAGAATGCTAGATAGAAGCTTAAGGTCAAAGAACATCCGCGTTTTGTCCAGCACGATTACTGGAGCCTTACCGCTTGTGTAAATATCATAAGCTAGCCTCCGCAGCAATACGGATTTCCCAACTCCTGGGACGCCTTTCACCAAGATTATCCTGTTTTCAGTAAGGTCTGTTTTCTGTAGTTCCTCAACAATTCTGTCTTTCAAGCCTTTCTTGATTGTCTTCCCGCTTTGGATAGTCGGTTTGGTATAGACTTCTCTTATGAAATCCACACCTTCTGAGTAGTAGCCATAATCACTCGTCAGGCCCTTGAAGAAATCATCCTTGTTTGCGGGTTTAGATGCCAAGAGGTCTTCATTGAGAATCTCGAAATAGTCGCCGAAGTTCTCGAGTTCCCTGTAGCTTAGGACTACGTCCTTTCCCTCAATCCTGATCCTTACACCTTGTTGAGGAATTTCTGGAGTCGATATCGCCTCTGGAGGATTCTTGTCTAAGTATTCGAAGAATTCCTCAAAGCTGCAACTCACTGGAATCATCTTATGCGACTGGAATCTGTACTCTTCTTTCTCAGACAGACTGCCGCCTTTTAGAAGGACGTAGCTCCATGGCAGTCTTTGCAGTCCGATCTTTCTTATCACTTCGTCAATGATATCTAGGGCGATTCTGTCGGACCCTTTGTATCCTATGAAGACAATTGTACCATCTTTGACGTAGTCCGCGAGGTCCTCTAGATATTCAGGTCGTTTCTTTATCATATCGTTGTAATCTGAGCGGCAAAGAACCATCTTGTTTTCGGATCTAGTCATGAGAGTACCCATAAGTTTGAACAAGTAAACTTTGGAGTGGTCAATGACAGGACTCTCCTGCGGATAGCTCACGGTGAAGCATGGTTTCAACGGATTTTTGGCGATCCTGTACGCAGTTTCTATCAAGTCGTCGAAGTTTGTCGTGAAAATTACGGGCCAGTTATATTTGGCAAGAGAGATGTGCGCTTCACTGGGTTGAAGCCTACTTAGTCTCTGAGTGATAAACTCTTCCAGGTCCTGAATGTTGTATCCTTTCACGTCTTCGTAGTCTTGGCAGACTTCCAAAAGTGTATTCAAGTTACGGTCTAGTTTAGGGAATTTCTCCTTTATTGCCTCAACAAGCTCTTTTTCCAATGGCGCTCCAGCTGAGGCTGACGCTCCCGCACCGAGAAACAGAACAGCTCTTCCTTTCTTGATCTTCTGCAAAATCTCTGGCATGTACTTTTCCAGACTGTCCAACTAACCATCCTCCGACTTTAGGTTGCTATTCTCGGTAACGACCGCTTGGAGCGCGCGCGCTATATTCAACTATCTGTGACGAACTGTTGTTTAAGTGTTTTGACTTTTTCAGCTATGTCGAAAGTGTACAACAGATGTGACTTTATTCTTTCCTCGTGTCGGGTCTTTCCTTCAAGTCTTGTTCGATTCCGTGGATTGCTTCTTTAAATTTCTTGAATGCTTCCTTCGAATCGGGCTTTGTTGTGAAGTCTAGCAGAACTTGAATGGTGAGGTGAAAACCGAATATCAGTAGGGAGAGTGAGACAGCTATCACGATACGGAACACTTCAACGGTTACTGGATTACTAACTGTGGCGTCACTAACTCCAAATAACGTAAATGCCAAAAGAAGCGAACCCAGTAAATTGTACATAGCAACGAATATAGAATAAGGAAAGATTATGTCGACTATTGCAGACTCCATTGCAGACTCCACAGTCAAAATGGATTTTTCCACTTTTTCAACATCTATTTTAGTATGTGAAGTTTGTGCAACAGCTTTCAGTTCCGCTATGAATTTCTTCAAGAGGGAAGTCATGCGTGGTAACGAAGAACGTCTTTCAGCGGCTCTTTCGGCAACCACAGTTATTCCTAAAATGGTGAAACCTAGAATCAAGCCATCTACTGTAATCAAATCTCTGGCAATCTCCCAAGCCCAACTTTCGGTGAAGGGGTGCAGATTGATAAGCCCATAAACAAAGAATCCACCTAGAATGAGTGATGCAAGAAAGGATTTCGAAAAAACTCGTTTCATTACTTGTCCGAGAATCTTATGTTCTGTCTTGGTCATTTTTTCCAGCCGTGATTATCTGTCTTCGTTCTTCTATAAGTTTTCCTATTATCGGAAATCGAAAACTCCTTAGTTGAAAGTGTAGAAAAGAAAAACTGAGAAAAACGCAATGTGCCCCAAATTTTATTTCTTTGAAATTGTCATTGGCAAGCATGGCATACATAGAAACGAACGGAATCAGAATTCGTAAAAAGAATAGGAGAAAATGGATTATCTCGGTTGTCTCATCATCATTAATAGCCATAATTGCTATCATATCCACCTCTTATTTTGCGTGGCAAAATCAAAACGTGATCGCGCGCGCTCTCTCCACTTGCGTGTGCAAATGGGAATTTGCGCTGTTTTCGGGATTCTAACGATATTTTTCTCGTGGACACATTCTGATATAAGTCTTATATGTTCGACGGATGTTAGTAGACTTGATGTTTAACTCGGACGGTCGTGAGAATTGAGTACGCGTATTGAACGAAATAACTATGCAAAAATGAAACGTCAAAAATGCCCAAAGGGATATCAAGTATCCGCCCACTGTACTGGGCACATACCCGCGCGCAGGTTCCGCTTAATAGACCTCCACAGCATTCGACGGAGGAGACTCAGCAACAAAGAGAATACTCAAGCGTCTGTTTCCATTTCATACTATGCCCAAGACCATAAAGATGCGGGGCAGGTGTGCTCAGAGTCTTCTGATGTATCTTTCGACTTCCCAGTCGGTGACTTGCATTCGGTAGAGTTCCCATTCCTTTCGTTTTTCTCGGATGTAATTCTCGAAAGCCACATCACCAAGAGTTTCCCGCATAAACTGGCTCTGTTCCATCTCGTCCAAGGCTTCCTTCAACGATTCAGGAAGCGAAACTATGCCTCTGGCCTTTCTCTCGTCATAATTCATCTTGTACACGTTGAGCTCAGTGGCTTCACCCGGGTCACTCTTTTTCTGTATGCCATCCAACCCTGCCGCACAGAGAACAGCAAATTGAAGGTACGGGTTCCCAGCGGGGTCAGGGCATCTTATCTCGCACCTAGCCGCGTTTTTTCTTCCTCCAAAATTGGGAACCCTGATGAGCGGAGACCTGTTCTTATGTGCCCACGCCAAATACACGGGAGCCTCGTAACCTGGCACCAATCGCTTGTAACTGTTCGGCCAAGACGCCAATACCGCGCACATCTCGCGTCCATGAGCAAGTTGTCCCCCGATGAAGTGCATAGCCATTTCTGACAGATAACCTGTGGTCGGGTCGTCAGAATAGAACAGGTTCTGCGTCACATCAAGGTTCCACATGCTCTGGTGCGTGTGCATTCCAGACCCGTTGATGCCAAAAAAGGGCTTAGGCATGTACGTGGCGATGTAACCGTTTCTGGCAGCGATAACCTTCGTCACCATCTTCATGGTGATAGCCCTATCAGCCGTCTTGCATGCCTCATCATACTTGAAGTCTATCTCATTCTGTCCCAACGCGACTTCATGATGAGCTAATTCGATCTCTATACCAAACTGTTCAGCCATGTCCGAAATTTCTCTTCTCAAATCATCAGTCAAATCGCCAGGATGAAAATCAAAATAGCCCGCCATATCAATCGGAGTGGGCTCACCATCATCATCCTCCTTCACCACGAAGAATTCCAACTCGGGCGCACATACGTAACTCATCCCTGACGCCTTACACTTGGCCGCCACCTGCTCCAGCACAAACCTGGGGTCACCTTCAAAACGCTTGTAGTCAGGGGTGTAAACGTCACAGATCAACCTGCAAGAAGACTTTTCCTTCGGTCTCCACGGCAACACCGCAAACGTGGACGGGTCAGGAAACAAAACCATGTCCGACTCTTCGATGGGCCTGTACCCCGTTATGGATGAACCGTCAAAAGACTGGCCATTCTCAAAGATACTCCCAATATTCTTGGAGTTAACAGACAAATTCTTCAGTATGCCGTTCATGTCAGTGAACTGCAACCTAACGAACTTTATCCCCTTCTCGTTTATCTCCTCCAACACCTTGGCAACGTTTTCCTTCCACACCGCATCCTTAAAGTTGTTCATCCTATTCACTCACCGAGCATCAGTATGACTGAACAAAAAAGGTTTATTGCAGAACACCCGTCGACCTGAGCCGCTCCATCATCAGGTCCTCAACAACCCAATCCCCAAACTCTTCCTCATGTTCCCTGGATTGTTCAGAGGCACGTATTCTCTTCAACTGGTCTTTCGAAAACAAACGTGTTTCAACCCGAGTCAAAAGATCACGCCCGAAACGTATGCGTTTCTTAGTCATTCCCGTCCCTCAATTTTTCCATGCTTTCAAATGTAATAAAATAACAGTTACACACAAACATATATAAAGTTCTCGCTCAATTTACTAGACAAATGTCCAACAAACCCGACAACAATGAACACATGTACAATCATGCCCCATCACGAAACCGCATCAACCAAACATTTTTCACCGCACGATTAGATGTCAAAACCATAGGTTTTGAGGAACCTGAAGCCCATCGCGCGCGCAAGTTTGAATCAACCCCTACTGCTTCTGCAGTTGGTTCTGTTTTTTTGATTTGAGGAGTTCAAGGGCCGCTGTCTTTGCTCCGAGTTCTGCTTTTATCTTTTCGTCTGCGCTTCCGACTATTATGACGTCGCCTTCGTTCAAGCTCAGTTTTGACAGTGCAGCAAGAATGGAGAAGTCACGTTTTGGCGCGTCTCCCTCAGTGCTTGGCATGATGAGTCTGTTCTTAGTGAAGACCAAAGTGGTGGCTCCCTTGGCTCCTGCCATAATGGCGGAGTCTCTCTGTTCCAGACCGTACTTTACAGAATCTTTCATTCCTGCCACTCGAACTGCAACGTTGAAGCGTCCGACTGTCAAGGGTGTGAAAGGCATTTCGACTTGTTCGCTCAAGACAACCCTCAGACTGGAAAGGAACTTCTTTCCAGCTGCAGATAGCGAAATCCCCGATTTTGAAACTTCAATCAGCCCTTCGTTCTTGAGATGCCTGACAAGAGTCCTCGCCTCACCTTCCCCCAAGCCGAGATCCTTTGAAAGTTTCAACCGGCCCACAGTTCCTAGGCTGCTGATGTCTTCTAAAGCCTCTATGACGTGAGCCTCAGCAAACGAGGGAAACCGTCCAGGCGCGATTTTGGCTGCCACCCTTGCGACAGTTTCAAGAATCTTCAACCGTGTTTTCCTCCCAGCATAAGCTGTCGTTAGTTGTTTATAGGAATTCTTATATATGTTGGATGGATTATCTAACCATCAACGGGAAGCTAATGAAAACACGGAAACTCGCTCTCCTCACAATTCTGACAGCCTCATGTTTAGCCGTTCAAATCATTCCTAGGCCGCCAAACGTCGAGTTTACATCTCTCCTTTCTTTTGTTATCGGCATGATGGGAGGAGCCGTCGTCGGCGCGTTTATCGGAAGCTTTGTAATGCTCGTCAACGGCTTCGTGTCCCCATATGGATTTGGCGGCTTAAACATCCCCTTCCAAATGGCAGGCATGATAATCGCAGGAACTCTTGGCGGCGTCTACAGAAAATTTACACGTAACATCAGTTTTTCACCAAGATTCTCTTTGGAAGCCGCTGTTTTGGGTGCCTCCATCGCTCTAGTCTACGACTTAATCACTAACTTGGGATTCGGCCTTCAACTCATTTTGGCACACGAGGGGGCATCTTTGGCTCTGTTCACTGTCGTAGCCTACGGCTCCTTCTTTTCGCTAGTACACATCGCGTCTAATACCGCGGTTTTTGGAGCTCTGTTTCTTCCACTCACGAAGGCATTAAGCACTCTAAAAGTTGGCGAATCTCTTTGGTCGAAAAAAGAACCTATGTATTCATGATAATTGCAACAATCATGTGGGCAGCTCTAGCCACGACGTTTGTCGGGTACTACTACCTCCAGAATGTTAACAGCAGAGAACAACTTGACAGCGCTCAAAACTCGCTAAACAAACTCGCATCAAGCTATAGCGAGGCGGCGAATAAGTATGATTTATTGTTAAGCGAATACGCCTTGCTACAAGGCAACTACTCATACTCCACGAGCAGTGATTACGCCACTTTGATGCCACCTTTAGGAAGCCTCATTGGAGACTTTGGCAAAAACTACACCAACCTGTTGACACAAGAAGACATTAACAAAACGTATAACCAACTCCTAACCGACTATGAAACACTCCTGGGGAAAGACAACGTAACAAAAACAGATTTTGGTAATCTGCTCAGCGAGTACTACAGCTTGTTTAACCTTTCTGCACTAAGGGAGCTAGGACTATCAGTCAGCGAAGCTACGACACTATCTGCAAACCTTGAAATCAATTATGGAAACGGAACCGTAGAATGGCACAACGAAACAGATGTGCCCGCAGGCTATACACTTTTCAAATTAACACAGGAAAAAGCCGTCATTAACTACACTTACTATGCCTTTGCTGAACCAGGCCATGTTTTAATTGATTCTATCAACAACAAAGCAAAGTCTACTGACCCATCTTACGCCTGGGGCTATTCATGGATATGGTACTACTGGAGCGACAGCGAGAATAAATGGATTAGCGGCCCAACAGGCTGCGACGCTTGGCTCCTGAAAAACGGCGGCCTTTATGAATGGAACTATGAACGCTGGACCTACCCCTAGCAAGGCTCTGCGAAAGGCTTTGACATAAGAAAACGATAATTCTGGGCCATCCGCGGTGAAGCCCACAATAAGTAACGCGTTAGAGTAAGTTTTTTATTACAAAAGCCCATTAAGAACCGTTGTCTCACTTAACGCGCGCCAAGAATGGCCAAAACCCCACTCCCAAAAAACCTCCACCACAAAGAGAAACAGAAACTGCTCCTAACTCCAAGAACCAGAAACAAACGGCCAAAAAAAATATTTTTTGAGTTGTCAATTGAGAGACCAGTCATCACGCTTGCAGGATTTGACCAGCGCGCGCTATTCCTAATACAACAAAAATTCCAGCCCCTATTATGGCTCCGACACCGACTGACGTAGCATCCAAAAGATTCAGGGTTCTTTTGAGTCCCACGATTCATCATTCATTGTATTCATACTAAGAAGTTAATTGAGCTTCTCGTTTGAGATAGCATCAAGGGAAGATTGTTCGGAACACAAATAGCATAACACAAGCCAGAACATCCTTCCGTCAATCCTGTAGTCCATTTCGATTTTGCAGAAAAGTTTTATCCAACCACCACCTCAAAAACAGATTTTAGTTTCCGTCGCTATTCTCCTCTTCCATGCGGTTGCCAATGCAGGTTGAAGCCATAATCTTTCGAAGAAACAGCAACAGGATAGAGTATCTACTGCTGAAGAGACTGCCTGAGAGAAACGGATTCTGGCAACCTGTAACGGGAGGCGTGGAAGAAGGAGAGAACTTAACAGAAGCTTTACGCAGAGAAATAAGGGAAGAAACTGGAATAGAGAATCTCGTCAGAGTGATAGAAGACATATACTATTTCGAATTTTCAGACCCTAACCTGAATAAGGAATATGTCTATGCCGTAGAAGTTGCCTCTACAGAGGTGGTAGTGCTTGACAGAAAAGAGCATAGTGAATACAGATGGTGTGGCATCAAAGACGCTCTGCAATTACTGAGCTGGAAAGAGAACAAAGAAGCCTTGGAGAAGCTAAACACGATTCTGGGCAACTAGGTTCAGCTATAACCTTTCCCATCGCCGTTTTTTGGGTTTGGGTTTGGGGATAAGACTTTACCCCAACCAACCAAAAAAAGAAACAGCAGTCCGAGAAGTTGTAGCCGGGACAAAAGATGTTGAGTCTGTTTTCGGCAAGAGAATATTAGCATCAGAGTCCAGACGTCTATTCTCGTTTTGTTCCAACAGCTTCGAGGTGACCTCCGACTCCAACCAAGCTAGGAATGCTGTAGAATCTCAGCTCCAAAGCAAGTAGTCTTCCAAAGTCTTTCATGATTAGTTCGTCTCGTCTTTCTCTTGGAAGTAGCTGAGCTAGAATTGGTTTTCCTATTAGTCTTAGTAGTTTAAGTCCACACTTCTCGAAAAGCGTCTCCAGTTCTTCGGGTGTGAATGCTTGGAATTCGAACTCTCCTTTTCTCGATTTAATAATCCCCGTATTAATGAACTTCGACAACTGCTCAAAGGAGCCTTCGGTAATCAGTCTCGATATCATAGAGTATTTACTGTCAACAGAGACAACTACAGGCGCCTTTGGTTGAACAACCCTAGCCAATTCACCTATTGCTTTTTCAGGATTCAAACAGTAGGAAACTGGGTCCCCTTCAGCCAACGCCATGTCGAAATGGTTTGATTTGAAAGAAGACATATCTCTGATGTCGGCTACTCTTATTCTAATTTGGTCTTGCAGTTTCTCCGTCTTGATTTTCTTCTCAGCTACCTTCAACATGCTTTCAGATATATCGGTCAACACTACTCTGTAACCATGCTTTGCAAGTCTGATAGCCCAATACCCAGTTCCTCCGCCAGCATCCAGAATAAACCCATCCTTTTTCGTTGGAAGGAACTGTTTTATGTTCTCCCAAGTAATCTCGTGATAAAGCTTCCAATAGGGCGTTTCATAGCCTTTGTCATATTCTTTCGCAGTCTTTTCATAGAATTCTTTGACTAGTTCGATATCTCGCTTCATAACAATCAGAACTCCTGACTTCTGCATGTCTCCGTCTCACTGTATTACTCTTCTTTCTTAATAGAATCTCACAATGAAAGGCCCATGATAGGGCTATTTCAAAAAGATATGTTGTTTGGATAAAACTTTACTCCAAACAAACCAAACCAACCACGACGACGGGAACTGCCGTGGAAAAGGCAGTCATTCTCAGGGCAGTATACACGGTTCAGGATACACTGTCTTAATGGAGGTCAGGATAAGGGGGTATAATAGAATTCAGGGCATAATAGGGTACGTATATATGTAGTATCGGAATCGAGTATACGGTCGCGTCAATTCCTTTCAAAAATCTATCATAGGATGGCTGTATCTTTTTTGAGACGTCTTTATTTTTTCTTGTTTGCTTTTTTAGCGCATTGGGCACTGCAATATTTGTTTTTGTTATCTAATGTCATAAAGACTTTTCCGCAAATTGAACATTTCTTTTGAGTGATTCCCATTCGGTAGACCTCATAACTACAGTTACGATTCAACAAATATAAGATTGCGTTGGGTGTGGCGCGCGCGATAAACTTTACAAGCTTGCCGCTGATTCAAATAGCGTTGCAGAGGTGGTAGCCATCAACGGGCGCGAATTTCTTATGACGGGAGCACTTCAGGTAGTCAAGACACTGAGGCTTTACAGGTTTCAAAGCATCATTAGTACTACGCGTCCATTCAGCGACTATTTCAAGGGTTTTGACAAAGTTGAGGCTGTTCGCAGAATTTTCGGCGACAAGACTGAGCAGGTGCTTCGCGATTTGAAAGTTGAATTCCTTTGGGCAGGAGGCTACATGGGAGTTAACAGCGCAAACGGCCATCTCATGGCAAGTCCCAATTACTTGAACAAAGGGGACAAAACAGACATCTACCTAGACGTAATCCACGAACTCGTCCACGTGAAGCAGTTCATGGAGGGAAAAGACCTGTTTGACACTCATTACAGCTACACTGAGAGACCAACCGAGATAGAAGCCTACCGGTATGCTGTTGAGGAAGCTAGAAGATTAGGTCTTAGTGACGCAAGAATATGCGAGTATCTCAAAACCGAGTGGATGAGTGAAAAAGAGTTGAAGCAGCTCGCATCTACAGTTAATGTTCACTGCAAACAAGCACAGAACAAGCAAAAACAGGGCACCAACAAACCAGATTCTTAACCCATTTCCAACTACAGGATTTCGCTCACAGAGCGTGGATGACAAAAAAACGCGATGATTGTATTGGTTGGTTGGATAAGACTTAACCCCCCCCTCACACACACGCATAACTACGGACGACCTTCTCAATCTCGGCAAAGGGTAAGAAGCAAGCGAAAAAGATTCTAGGGCTTCTTCTTCAGCTCATGGTTTATCCACCAGATGATTCCTAAAACTATAGGAATCCCGAATATGATTGAAATCCAGATTAATGCCCAAAGCAAAGAATACACGAGATAGTCAAATGTCCAAGTTGCAAAAGCAACATTCCAGTTTCCATCAATGAAAACCTTGATGCAGAACGCAATCAAAACCAATAGCGATATTGATCCTCCTCCGCTCGTCGCGCGCGAGCGAGTGCCAAAGAAGCGATATTCCTTCTTTTCCTCATCAGGTAATTTTTTCCACCATAGCCAACCTGCTACTGCTGCCAAAATCACTGGGACTCCGATGAAGAGAACTTCCCAGAGAATCATATGTAAAATAAACGTCACTAAATGTCCCATTGTCCACGGACCCAAAGTCGCTGGCACCATACCTGTTGATTGAGCATTACCTACGGACCACAAAAAGACATAAACTGCACCGACCGACACCAAAATAGCTGCCACTACAAATAAAGTAACCATGTTCCAATGTTTTCGCAGGAATTTCTTCCAGCCCTCGGAACCATTTTCTGCCCCAGCTTCCGCCATCATAGATTTTCTCTTCTTTCAGTCTATAACAGTAATAATTCTTGGTATTTGTTCTAGATATATAACCATTGGTATTTGGGCCACATCCATATGGATGCGATGTCTTTCAGCGTGGTAACTACTCATTTAGAACTAGGCCAAAGAAGTTGGTTGTTTGGATAAAACTTTGCCCCAACCAACCAATGATGGACCGCAGGTTGGAGGAATAAATGTTAAGAGAAGAAAAACACTAACCTTCAATCGGAGGGTTTGAAAATGAAGGGCATAGTTGTTTATGACACCTCCTACGGAAACACCAAGACAATCGCAGAAACCATTGCAGAGACACTGAAAGAGTCTGGAATAGAAGTTGACCTCTTCGACGTGAAGAACATGAAGAAGCTAAGCGCAAAAGACTACGATTTTCTGGTTCTCGGTTCTCCAACCCGATTCGGCACAATGAGCTTTGCAATCAGAGGTTTCTTAGGCAAGGTGAAGACCGAGGAATGGATAAACAAGCCTTTCGCAGCCTTCGACACGGAAAATCCTGAGAACATTGAGAAAGCGCGCGCTGAGAAGAAAGAATGGAGCGCAGCCGAAAAGATTTCAGAAAAGCTTAGAGATAAGAAGATGAACCAACTCTTGCCAGTTCTGAAAGCCCTCGTGCTAGGGCAAAAGGGACCGCTTAAAGAAGGCGAAATCGATCGGACAAAAGACTATGCAAGGGAACTCGCAATTAAATTGAAGGAAGACACAGTCTGAAACTTTTCTTGGTGGCGTTCGCTCTCTTTGACTGACCTTAACAGACAATTGAAGGCACAAGAAAGCTTTTATTATTAATAGGACGGCATAAAGACAGAGGAAAAGAAAATGACTTTTGAATCAAGCAAAACCTTAGGCGGCGTAGGCGCATTACTGATGTTCATAGGCGTCTTTCCATACATTAACTATTTCGGCATCATCGAACTTATTGGCGCAATACTTGTTTTGGCTGCATTGCATGGGTTCGCTCGCATCTACAAAGAAAATGGAATCTTCGATAATGCACTTTACGGCATAATCACTGGCATAGTTGGTGTGGTCATATCAGTGGCAATTGGAATCGCAATCATTCTACCGAACATCAAAGATTTCCTGATAAAACTGTATCCAAGCTGGAACGGCGACTGGTCAACCATTACATCACTTTCAGGTATGACCCCAAACACAAGCAACATCTCCTTCGGAGACTTTATTCCATTCATCACAGCAGCAATAGTGGTCATTGCCACACTCTGGATATTTGCAATAATAGCAACTTTCCTTTTCAGACGCTCACTTAAACAACTCTCAGCAAAAACAAACGTAGGATTATTCTCAACAACAGGATTGCTACTTCTGATAGGCGCAGTGCTAATCATTCTTTTTGGACTAGGCCTAATTCTGTTGTGGATTGCCACGCTGATCTTGGCAATTGCTTTCTTCACAATGAAACCACAGGAAACTCAACCACCTACAACGGTAACAGCAACTCCTCAATAGCCAACACTCGTCTAAAGCAAAAAAACAATCTCCATTTTTCTTATTTCGCACAAAACACCAGCAGATCATCCTCATTGAACTTTGTTAAGGCACCTGCCTTTCCTATTAGTACGCGCGTGTGGACCCGACATAATTGACTGGCCAAAAAAATTTTTTTTAGAGTTGTCAATTGAGAGACTAGTTCGCCACACTCGCTACGTAACATGCAGATTTGACCACTCAGTAGAAAAAAAATTTGACCAGTCAACTGAGAGGCCAGTAGCCGCACCCAACAGGATTGACTACTCAGTAGAAATTATTTTTGACTAGTCAATTGAGACCCCAGTCACGGCACGCTAACGCTTCATGCAGTTTGACTAGTCAACAGAAATTTTTTTTGACTAGTCAAGTGAAAGCAAAGGCAACTGCGAGCCAGCATCAACGCCCATGTTATCGCGGGCAGCTTGTTTCCCACGTAACCTAACACTTGGCTTCATTGCGGAGCGTTACGCTCCCCTAAGCTAAGCTCTCTCGTCGAGGGATATTACGCCCGCGCCCACCGTGTCCCATGTTTGGGTAAACCCGCCATCACAAGCACGACAAGCCGAAGCTTATCTCTTCCGTTGGGTCCGTCTGCATGGCTGATACCGATGGGATTCAAAAGGCTCGTTACGTCATCGCCAAAACAACATTCCAAACAAGAAAGTTAAACATTCCTATCCAAGAATCAACATTCAGCAGAACTTATTCATGCCGCACCGCATGCTTCTTAACAGAAACAGCCTCCACACCCGCGATCTCCACGCACTCGCCATCCTTCTCAACCAGCTTCAGAAGCCACTCCGTCAACACTTCACAATCATTCGGGTTACAATGCAAATGACTCGCCATGATCGGATTCCACAATAAACACTTAAAACAGGGAACCTCAACCAAGACGTCAACATCAGACCGCATATCGACTCAGAACCAGAAACAGCGCCAGACCAACATATAACTTATGAACCCAAAAACAATACGTCGTCTAAGGATTACGGTTTCTAATCTCAACTATCCTGTCCATGTTCAACTCAAACGCCGCAACAGGGTTCTCCAGTCCCCAAGCCTCCAGCACAGCAGGATGCACCTCACCCACAAAGCCCACGTCTTCCCCACCAACAAACACCTTTCCAACCCTTCCCTCCACAAAACTCGAATGCATCATCCCCCTAACCGTCCATGACAAGCCCAAATTCATGAACAAAGCATCCAACGCCGACTTAACCTCAGAAAAACCTGCACCAGCATGACACGTTGCGGCCGCAAGCGTTTCCAAATCCCGACTCCGCGTCTCCGCCTTCGCATCTGGAACCGTCACCTTACCCAACTCAAACACCCTCTGCGGATACTCAACATGCAAGTTACACGCCAAAAAATCCATCAAACACGGCAACAGCCAACTCCGCAAACACGTCAAAGTCTGCACCTTAGGATTAGCAACCTCAACAACTCGCCCCCTCCTAACATTCATCTTCCTGAACAATGCTTCCTCACTCGTCAACGTGTACGTAAGCACTTCCTGAAAACCCAAACCCACCATCAACTCACGCGCCGCATCCAAAAAACCCTGCTCAGGCCGCTTCCCACCAAGAGTCGGAAGCCTCCGCATCAACGGCTCAAAATTGTTATAGC
>Ga0315296_10000608_pt1 | contig 32660 bp, 31 predicted proteins | sample YL17G14_18_MG_FD_203921 | JGI IMG/M metagenome (GOLD analysis project Ga0315296, IMG submission 203921) | Sediment microbial communities from Yellowstone Lake, YNP, Wyoming, USA - YL17G14_18 | ecosystem: Environmental > Aquatic > Freshwater > Lake > Sediment | place: USA: Wyoming | collected... | reverse complement strand
AACTCTATTCCGTCCACTGCAACCAGAGACTTCGGAACCTTTCGAAAAGGGGGACCTTCTTTCGTCTCGAAGACCTTTGAAAGCGATTGGACCTCTACAGGGTTCATTACTTACTCCATGGGATTCGAATCAGGCTCTATTCCACGCTTGACTCCCGAACAGCTGATTGTGGCTGGGGATCTCCTAGTTGTCGCTTTGGCCTCTTGGTGGATAGCATTCATCCAGCAGAGCACAATGATGGACAGTGGAATGTTCGCATTGGAACCGATCGCCCTGATTTTGTTCGCATCCTCCTGGACGATCGCAATGGTTGCTATGATGTTCCCCACGACAGTTCCGATGATGCTTATGTTCCTCCATGTGGGCAAAGCCTCGACACCCGAGATCCGCGCAGGAGGGGGCCCGACAGTAACCAAAGCGGTTCTTTTCATAGGAACTTACATTGCACTTTGTGCCGCGGTAGGTGTATTGATCTATCTATCATTCCCTGAATGAACAAACCAACGCGGTAATATCAATGGGAGCGTGCGGGTCTAGCTCTCAGATGTATGGTGTCATTGTATGTCGAAATTCTCTGTTGACGAGCCGCTGGAGTTCCTTCCTCATCCTCACGTCTAACTTCGTGTGTGACGCTGAAAGAGACCCCAAGGGGCTGTTGGAATGAAGTATCGGGCCCTGTAGAATGGCTGGGCTCTCTACGGCCTCGCGTGAGCTAACAGGCTTCTCGCTAAGTAGTTTCGATGCGAGTTCACTCATAGCTCGAGGATCGTCTATGAGAGTCGCAATCTCCTTCATACTGTCAAGCCCAATGGGTCTGAGTCCAAAAGGAGATTCACTGCTAGTCAATGGATGTGCAGGAGCGTTAGGAAGCCTAGATCCTAAGCCAACGAACTTGTACGGGTTCACCTGATACTCTTTCACCTGCCAAGCTTCTGGCCCATGTGAGATCAGAACGTCATAGAATCCTGCTCTATCTTTCCCGACCAAGACATTCCAATCCTGGGGGTCTTTATCGTACAGCCTAGCAATCTCACGACGAATCTTGGTCGAGTCGAGCAAAGCGCTAGCCACTGACGCGTTGATAGACTAACGGTCTGAATTAAGCTTTCATGACTAGTTGCGACGCGAAGAATGTGACATGCTGATTTTGAGACCGTGATAGAGAGCGAGCGTGGGTTGGTTAGTTTGGGTAAGGTTAATGGAGGAAAATTCTCAGGTCGTAATGGGAGGAACGGTAAGCATCCGTTGCTGTAGCTCGTCGTGTTCGTATTGCATTGTAATATGGGTTGGCTTCAGCGCACGTTTGAAGGTCTCTAGCGCGGCCCAAGGATTGCTATCGCAACCGCACGTCGCGCAGTCAAACTCCACAGTCTGGTGCAACCTGGATGTGTGGATGGTGAGATGGCTTGTGGTTATGATCGCGTTGACGCTTACTCCACCGCCCATAATATCGTCGCCAACTCTGTAAACTAATGGATTCTCTGTTTTCGTCTTGGCTAGTTGCATGTTCGCGTTGCGGATCGCTCTTAGTGTTGTGTTTAGCAGAAGTTTGTCGTCAAGAAGGTCTGAGCGGCATCCATGGAGCGTCGCTACAACATGCCTGTAAGCGTAAGGTCTAGCGAACAATTTTTGTACTCGAGATCCTCCGAGAAAATTCCTAATTTTCCTTAACATTAAATAATTTAGATATAAGGCTTGTCCCAATGCGTTTGAAAAATTTCTTCACCAAAATTCTCCGCGGCTTCACGAATTTCGGTTCGCAATCCCGCGCAAAGCCAGAATGTTACAACGAATCCCGATGAGCGCTCACAGGGCGCGAAAATTTTTCGCAGAACTCTCCATACAAGAACATGTTTCGATCGAGGATTGCGTCGCGAAATTCTCGCGATCATCGCACAATGAGTGATGGGAAACGATGGATGAGTGACTCAACGGAGTTTTATGTCGAAGATTTTCCACACCATCCAGGCCAGATGTACATGGGGGTGGTCGGGCTGATGGGCAAAACGTTCATTTCATGGTTCTTTTCGCATGTTTGGCTGCATCGAGAAGTTTTCCGGCTACGACGCTCGACAGATTACCGACCTTGAATCGAGTAACCCGCAAGTCAGTCTTTGGATAGTAGACCTGATTGAGGTTGATCATGTGCCTTTTCTCGTCACACTTGCTACATACCGCAAAGAACTGGTTTCCTTCTATCGCGACTTTGTGTTCCATTACCTTCTGGCATTGTAAGCAGAAGTCGTTGAAGACGAAGCCCTCAACCATGTTGTCCATTCTTCACAACCTAGAACATTGGTAGGGAACAGCTGCATTAAAGCTCCATGCACATCAGTATGATCGGGGACTATAGAAACTTGGATTCCAGATTCTGGTCAGGATCAGTTGGGAAGAAAATGGAATTCGGCCTTCCCAGAACTAGATTCTGGGGCAATTCTTCTTGTGTAGTGCGAAGATTTCTTGGCTGTTGGTTTCGAAGCCACATTTGTCGCAGACTAGGCGTTGGCCTTCCTTCTCAAATCTTGACATCAACGTTTGGACCGCTGACCATGGAGACCCACGCCTTATACTAATAGCTTATCGTTTGAATCCTATCTGGATCAGATTTTGATGGAGCCTCAGACTTACGAAGTATCGGACCGATTCCACACATTTCTCTTTGAACAGGAGCAAGGTGTGGAACCAATCTTGATCGCTGATCAAGAGCCAGTCGGAGAGCCTCATCGCCTCTTCCTGGTTCGATATGTGTTGGGTGAAGGTGGAGGCGGAGAGAGCAAGTGACCCATCTTCAAAAATGAGCTCACGGGTTACGATTACGAAATGAAGCTGACTTACTCCACTCAAAGGGATCATCTTGAGAAACTGCAATCCGTTATGGAATCATTCATGTACGCACCGAAGGAAGCTACTCTGTCGAAAGCTCCGGTTCGAAACCAATCGGCTGCCGCAGAAAGGCCTATCAAAGTGATAATCTCGAAAGAACTCGTGGCAAAGCTCATTGATCTATACGAGTACGCATGGTGAATCAACGCTGGACGTGTGGTGCATAGGATGAGCAAACTGGCAATAATCTTAGGGATTGTTGTTCTCGCCGTGGCTTTTGGGACGGCGCCAATGCCGCTCACGACAACCTTTGAAAATCCTACTCGAAATGTCACGATATATCCGAATGTGCTTATCGCGGTTCCATTGATTCTGTTAGGGGCTCTCCTCCTGCTCTACGGAGCGAGTGCAAAGCAACAAGAAGTAGATGATGTCAGGTAGCTACGGGCATGATGTCGTAACCCGTTTTCTTCACCATATTCATGATCTCTTCCTTAGTTAGCACGCTGGGTTCGTAATCGACTAGCACCAAATCCAACAAATAGCTCACTCCGACCTTTCGGACTCCCTTCGTATCTTGCAGAGCACGATGTATGACCCGCGAGCATGTCACACAGTCCAACCCGACCATGCGGAGTTTCAACCGTTCGCTCACAGGTTTGGCGGACATAATTTCACGCAATTTCCATCGAGGGCTCGCACGGGATATAGGTTACTCAGAGCATATCAAGAAAACTACGGATTTGAACGAATTCGGAATCAGCTCATATACCCCACATGTGCATGTGAAATTGGGATAGTTCTTGTCACAAGGAACCTTCGTTTGTCCAGCGTGCAAGATATTCTTCAAAACTAAGGATGAGCTTGAGGCTCACGCCAAATCCGCCCACTCGCACTAAGGGTGGGAGAGTACTCAAGCTCTCGCCCCTTCTTTTTTCGCTCTTATTCGGCACAGTGTTGGTCTAAGAAAGGCTAAGTTCCTCACCGGCACTTCTTCGCACGGGTCTAATTATGAACGGAGCAGGTGTCAAGACAGCTCTCGTGAGCGTACACGACAAATCGGGCATCGTCGAATTCGCCAGCGGTCTCCAGAGTCTCGGCATTGAGCTACTCTCAACGGGTGGGACAGCGCGACTACTCAAAGAGAAAGGCGTCGAAACGGAGGAGATTGCTGACTATACAGGGTTTCCAGAGATCCTAGACGGACGCGTGAAGAGTCTCCATCCCAAAATCCACGCAGGCCTGCTCTATCGACGGGACAATTCAGTTGATCGGGAAACAATTCAGAGGCTGGGAATTCGAAGCATCGACATGGTGGTTGTGAATCTCTACCCATTCGAGACGATCACAGCCAAGCCTGTAAGCGTATCCGAAGCCTTGGAAAATATCGACATAGGCGGTCCAACCATGATTCGGGCCGCGGCAAAGAACTACCAGAGTGTAGCAGTTGTAACCGATCCAGGAGATTATCCGGGAATTCTAAATGAACTGAAAGCCTCTGTAGGGAAACTTAGTCAGAAGACCCGCCTTGAGTTGATGTTGAAGGCTTTCGAACGCACCGCCGCCTACGATACTGCAATTTCATCGTATTTCGCGAGATTGGCTGTGGAGGAAGGTGTTCGCACCGAGTGGCCCGCGCCCGAACGGCTAATCATGAGTTTTACGAAGATCCAGGATCTACGTTATGGTGAGAATCCGCATCAGAGAGCTGCGGTCTACAATGATCCTACAGCCGTCGCTTGTATTGCTACCGCGAAGCAAGTTGCAGGTGAAAAGGGGCTCAGTTACACCAACATATTGGATGCAGACGCAGCCTACCGACTGATAAGCGAGTTCACCGACGAACACGCCAGTGCAATCATCAAGCACACTAATCCATGTGGAGTAGGGAAAGCAACTACGCTCGCCGAGTCATGCCGACGAGCTCTCGAGACCGATCCGGTTTCAGCTTTCGGTGGCGTTTACGCTTTCAGCAGAAAAGTCGACACGGAAACAGCCAAGCTCTTGGACGACAAGTTTGTGGAGTTGGTTCTGGCACCAGGTTACGACCCCGAAGCACTGAAGATACTCTCTGCGAAGAAAAATCGCCGCATCTTAGACTTGTCAGAGATCATAGACGCTGTCAAAACCAAGAGACGGGCACAGAAGGGTTTCAGGAGAATTCTTGGGGGAGTACTATTACAGGAGAGCGACGAGCAGCTGATTGATGAAGGGAAATTGAAAGTTGTGACCAAACGTGCGCCAACGAACGATGAGAATGATGCTCTCCTGTTTGGTTGGAGGATCGCTAAGCATGTGAAATCCAACGCCATAGTCTTATGCTCTAAGGACCAACTTGTGGGCGTTGGAGCGGGTCAGATGAGTAGAGTTGATTCATGCAAGATTGCTTTGATGAAGTCACTCGTGGCCGGGTTGAGGGTTGAAGGAAGCGTGATGGCATCTGATGCCTTCCTGCCTTTCCGGGATTCTGTGGACCTCATGGGAAGGGCTGGAGTAACAGCGATTATTGAGCCCGGCGGCTCGATCCGCGACTCCGAAGTCATACAAGCCGCAGACGAATTCAACATGGCAATGCTGTTCACAGGGATCCGTCATTTCGCGCATTAGACGAGCTGATCATTTCGCAATCGTTCTCCCGATATGACCTAGTAGAGTGGCCGATGTTTTCGTTGTACAAAATTCAGATGGCGTTAACGAAAACTCATTAACACATCAGAGTCAACTGGAAGCTATTCCGGAAATCTCGAACAGAACGGTCGAACGCAGGTTATCAAGTATGGTGCAAGAATCTCTTATAGCCTCACGACGTAATTTAGCAAAACATGTCAATTACGCAGCTTGCCGCTGGCAAGACCAAGACTGTAAACACAAGCCACGAACCTGGCCGAGTGACTCTTACCTTCAGAGATGACGTCACCGCTGGTGACGGTACCAAACATGACGTTCTGCATGGTAAGGGGAAGGTTAACGCAACAATAACTGCCAAACTCTACGAGTTACTGGCGGAAGGCGGAATTCCCACACACCTCATCAGGCAAATTGACGACACCATACTTCTTGTGACGAAGCTAGAGATGATCCCGGTTGAAGTTGTGTGCAGGATTCGGGCTGCAGGTCACTTCATCGGCATTGGAAAGCAGTTCAAGAATGGCGACAGGTTGACGTTCCCGATAGTTGAGTTCTATCTGAAAGACGACGCTCACCACGATCCGTTAGTAACCGATCAACATCTGAAATTGCTAGGACTTGCCAACGATTCTGAAATTGAACAAATGAAACAGCTAACGCTCAGCGCGGCGAATCTGCTTGAGAAATACTTCGACGAGCGTGGCGCGATCCTTGTAGACTTCAAACTGGAGTTCGGCCGCGACGCAACGGGCAGATTGTTGATTGGCGATGAGCTCAGTCCCGATTCCTGGAGACTCTGGGACAAGAAAACGGGTGACATCCTCGACAAAGACAGATTCCGCAAGGATCTACCTAAGATCTTTGAGTTGGGATACGCGGAGCCCTTTAGGAGAATCTGCGGTGAATCAAGTATTCTCGATTGAAATCGTGATCTCAAACAAGCCTCAAGCGCGTGATCCTGAGGGAGAGACGATTATGCGCGACTTGATTCACAAGGGCGGATTTGCCTCTGTGAAGGAAGTGCGCACTGGCAAGTTGCTAGCGGTGAAAGTGGAAGCCGCAAACGAGGAAGAAGCACGGAGCAAAGTTGTCTCCATGTGCAACGACCTTCGCATCTACAATCCCGTCGCACATTCTCTAAACGTCAGAGTGCGGGCGTAAAAGTTGAAGGTCGCAGTTATTCAATTCCCAGGGAGTAACTGTGACCGTGACACCGTTCATGTCCTGAGGAATGCGCTAGGACTTGATGCGGATCTGGTTTGGCATAACGAATTCAATAGCGGTCCGTACGACGCTGTAATCCTCCCCGGCGGATTTAGTTTCGGTGATCATCTCAGAGGGGGAATCATTGCGGCTCATTCACCAGCTACCGAAGCTGTCGTTGAGATAGCGAATGAAGGCAGACCGATACTGGGAATTTGCAACGGCTTCCAGACTCTGATTGAAGCCGGATTACTCCCAGGTGCTCTGCTGCGCAATACATGCCTCAAGTTCGTATGCAAATGGATGAACTTGCAGGTTGAGAATAATAACACAGCATTCACTTGCTCGTTGAAGAAAGGCAGCAAACTGAGAATTCCAATCGCCCACAACGAGGGACGATTCTACGCCGAGGAGGAGATACTTGACCGGTTGGAGAGCGGGGAGCGGGTCGCTATGCGATATGTTGACGATAACCCGACTGGAACTTCGAGAGGCATAACGGGCATCGTCAACGAGAAGGGGAACGTTCTCGGCATGATGCCTCATCCCGAGAGAGCTAGCGATTCTTCGTTAGGCGGGACGGATGGGCTGAAGATCTTTGAATCGATGGTGGAGTGGGCTCGATGTTAGTTGGAGATATCGAGACCACTCTAACACCGGAGGAGACGCAATATGCCCGCCAACAGCTCGGCAGAGAACCAAGCGCTCTTGAATGGACGATGATCGACGCGGAATGGAGTGAACACTGCAGCTACAAGTCATCGAAACCGGTTCTCAAACAGCTTCCAACGGCAGGGAACTGCGTCTTGCTCGGCCCGGGTTATGATTCGGGCGTTGTAGATATCGGCGATGGTTATGTTCTGACGCTTCATATTGAAAGCCACAATCACCCGAGTGCAATCGATCCATATGGAGGAGCAGCTACAGGAATTGGCGGGGTCGTTCGCGATATCCTTTGCATGGGCACAACGCCGATCGCACTGATGGACGCCCTAAAGTTTGGTGACATAACCAGAAGCGACCATTCAAAATGGATAATGAAGAACGTGATCCGGGGAATTGCAGACTATGGTAATTGCATCGGCGTCCCAACCGTCACCGGCGAGATTGAATTCGATGAATGCTACGAAAGAAACTGTCTCGTAGACGTAGCATGCCTAGGCCTTGGAAGAAAGGACGAATTGCTCCTTGCCGAGGCGACCAATCCCGACGACAGTGTCTATCTCATTGGGGGGTCAACAGGACGCGATGGGATTCACGGAGCAACCTTCGCATCCAGAACATTAGCAGCCGATTCTGAGAAGGAAAGATCAGCGGTCCAGATTCCAGACCCGTTCACCAAGAAACTCATCATTGAGGCAACCTTGGAGGCCAGCCGCGCAGGCATACTCAGAGGCTGCAAAGATCTGGGCGGAGGTGGCTTAACGACCGGTCTCTCAGAGATAGCAGACAAGGGCGGCACCGGGATCGAGGTTTACCTGGAGAAGATTCCTATTCGCGAATCAGACATGAGTCCTATTGAGACTCTTATCTCTGAATCACAAGAACGAATGCTTCTCGTTGTGAAACGGGGCTCTGAAGAGATCCTACATCAGATTATGCAGAAGTATGGCGTCTCTTATTCCAGAATCGGAGGAGTCACCTCAACAGGTGCTATCATAGTCAAGCGATCTGAAGAGATGCTGGCAAACCTTCCAACCGGCTTCCTCGCTAATGCCCCGATCATCCACCGGGACAGTCGGCTGCCAAGGGTACGAAAACCCGAAGCTGAACCACCTGTTCCCGAGAATCTCGGGAAAGTTCTCCTCAACTTGCTTGCTTCTCCAACGATTGCGAGCAAGGAGTGGGTGTTCCGGCAGTACGACCACGAAGTGGGAATCAGAACCGTGGCGAAACCGGCTGAAGCTGACGCAGCCGTACTTAGGTTACCGAGCGGAAAACTGGCAGCGATTAAGGTGGATGGGAACGCGCGCTTTTGTGATCTAGATCCGTATGTTGGTGGGGCGAGCGTGCTCGCTGAATGCTGCCGCAACATTGTGGCAGTTGGAGCAGAACCAGTCGCATTTCTAGACCATTGTCAGTTTGGAGATCCGAACGACGAAGAGATCTTCTGGGCCTTCTCAATGGCGGTTAAGGGAATAGCTGACTTCGCAAGAGCCATCTCGCTGCCATGCGTTGGAGGGAAGGTCAGTTTCTACAATCAAGACGAAGACACGGGCCGGGCAATCAAGTCATCTCCTGTTATGACGGTGCTAGGGATTGTTGAGAAACCCGAGCATGTCACAAAATCCGCCTTCAGGAAAGATGGTGAAACAGTCGTCGCGATGGGTAAGACTAGACGAGAGTTGGGAGGTTCCGAATACTACCATCTTCTAGGCCTTGACGGTGTCACACCTCCAGCACTCGATTTTGAAGTTGAAAAGAACACCCAGGTCGCGGTCCTCGAATGCATAAGAAACGGGTTCGTCAGCGCATGTCACGACTGCTCCAAAGGCGGCTTGGGAGTCGCGCTCGCGGAAATGTGTGTAGCAGGAGGCAGAGGCGCGACAGTTGATCTCAGAAATCTGCCCAGAGATGAGATGAGAGATGACGAACTGTTGTTCTCTGAATCTAACTCCAGATTCCTCCTGGCCACAAATAACCCTGAGAATGTTCTCGACGCCCTGAGATCTCGAAATATTCCTGCGGCTACACTCGGAACTGTGGGCGGCGATTCACTTGACATAATCCTACCACATGGGAGACTTCAAGTCGACTTGAACGCGGTGCAAGCGGTCTACGCGACCTCACTGGAGCGGATTTTGGAGCCTTGGCAGAAGTAAGAGAAAGTTGCGGCCTGGTCGGTGCTATTCGTGCCGACGGCGACGTAACGGAGAATGTCTGGCTCGGACTCTTAGCTCTTCAACACCGCGGTCAAGAAGCTTGCGGGATTTACACGCTTGACAAAGGTAGATTCTATCACAAGAAGCAATTGGGCCTCGTAGGTCCCATCGAGGAATTTGACGGTCTGAAGGGCAATCTGGGAATAGGGCACGTAAGATATTCGACTATCGGTCAACCTGCCGACGCGGAAACCTTCACCGATCCGCAAAAGCTTGAGGATTTCGCTCAACCGTATTTCTCGGATCGACCCAAGGGAGGAATGGCCCTCTGCCATAATGGCAACATCGTGAACTTTCCTCAGCTCTGCCGAGACCTGCGTTCCAAAGGAACATTCCTTTCAGCAACCTGCGACGCAGAAGTCATGCTCAAAATTCTCGCAGACCAACTCTCTAATGGAGACGATGTGGAGAAGGCGGTAAGAGGCTGCGTGGATCGATTTGAAGGCGCATATTCCATACTCGTCTTAACTGGAAATGGAGAACTCATCGCCTTCAGGGATCCGAACGGATTTCGCCCACTCTGCTTCGGCGAAAGCAACGGCCTCATGATGTTCGCGTCCGAGAGTGTTGCTCTGGACATAAACGGAATTCGCAACTTCACCACCGTGAAACCAGGGGAACTGGTGATAGCTCGAGAACACGAACGACCGGTCAGAAAGCAACTGATCGAACAGAACCACCACGCCAGATGCATGTTTGAGTACGTATACTTCAGCAGACCAGACTCGACGATCGACGAGAAGGATGTATACTCAGTCAGGATAAGGCTGGGGAGGAATCTTGCGCGGACGTACAAGACTCATGCTGACGTGATCGTGCCAGTGCCTGACACGGCGCGTCCTGCTGCTGAAGGAATCTCGCGTGAAACTGGAATTCCGGTTTTGGAGGGACTGATCAAGAACCGGTATGTTGGCAGAACTTTCATTATGCCTCGTCAAGAGGGGAGAAACAACGCTGTGAGACTGAAGCTGAACGCTGTACGCGCGGTAGTGCAAGGCAAGAACGTTCTCCTCGCGGACGATAGCATAGTACGCGGGACCACAATGCGAAAGATTATCAATTTACTCAAGGAGGCTGGCGCAAGTCGCGTTGAAGTCTGGGTAACGTGCCCACCGATAAAATCCCCTTGCTTCTACGGGATCGACATGTCCACGCACACGGAACTCATCGCGTCAACCAAGTCAATAGAGGAGATTCGCGAGACCGTGGGAGCAGACGCACTATGTTATCAAACCATAGATGGGCTGCTTGACGCTATTGGGTTCTCGAACCAAGAAACCTGCCTCGCGTGTCTTACCGGACAATATCCCACACAACTGGCCCAGAAGATCGCCATTGAGATGCTGGGGAAACCTCAGAATCAGAAATTGCGATATTGGGAGACTGAGGTATGACACGCGTTCTGCTTGTAGGATCTGGAGCAAGAGAACACGCGATCGCCGCCGCTTTGGTCAGGTCCTCAGACGTTGACCTGTACGCGGCTATGCGTTCTCGCAATCCTGGAATCATGAGGTTAGCGAAGGAATCTGCGATTATGAAGATCGCAGACCCGCAGGCCGTTTCAGATTATGCAATTCAAAAGCAAGTCGAATTAGCCATAGTCGGCCCTGAAGCACCACTTGTAAATGGTGTTGCAGATGCGTTGAGTAAGCTTGGCGTTAGAGCCTTTGGGCCGACGCAACAACTTGCCGCTCTTGAAGGTGACAAGGCTTTCTGTAGACAACTCCTCAGTAAACATGGTATCCCCGGCAATCCGTTATACCGTGTTTTCACGGATTCGGATTCAGCGGAATCATTCCTTAGGACCGCGGGACCTGTGGCGATTAAGCCCGCAGGCCTAACGGGCGGGAAGGGCGTGAAAGTTTCCGGGGAGGATTTCGCAAGCAAAGACGGCGAGATAGCCTACGCAAAGGAAGTTCTTCAGAAACGCCTAGGGGGCGTTCAGAAAGTCGTTGTGGAGGAGAGGCTTGAAGGCGAAGAATATTCGCTGCAAGCCTTTGTTGATGGAAAGGATGTTCACGTAATGCCGCTCGTACAGGACCACAAGCGCGCATACGAAAACGACGCCGGCCCGAATACTGGAGGGATGGGGAGTTACAGCGACCGCGACCATCTGCTTCCTTTCGTTTCGCAAGAAGACTTGGATCTGAGTTCGCGAATAATGGTTGATGTTGTTCGCGCACTGAAAGAAGATACGGGTGAAGAGTATAGGGGCGTATTGTACGGCCAGTTTATGTTGGCAAGAAGCGTGCACGAAGAGAAGCCTAGTCCGAAGCTGATTGAATTCAACTGCCGCTTCGGCGACCCTGAAGCCATGAACGTCCTTCCGATACTCACGGAGGAAACCGACTTCGTCGAGGTCTGCGAGAGAATCGCGGAAGGATCCCTCAAACCAAAACATGCTTCCTTTGAACACAAGGCTACGGTCTGCAAATATCTGGTCCCAGCAGAGTACCCAGAGGAAGCAACTCCTGGTCAGGTGATCTCGGTGGATGAGGACGCCATAGCAAGGCAAGTTGCGCGCGTTTTCTATGCGAGCGTGGATGTGATGGATGGGCGGATTGTGACCACAGCCTCTAGAACAGTTGGGATAGTGGGTATCAGCGATACTATTGACAGCGCCGAGAAAATTGCTGAAGAAGCCACTGCACATGTCAAGGGACCTCTGAGGCATCGCAGGGATATTGGTACGTCAGCCCTAATTCAGAAACGGATCGAGCACGTGAGGTCCATCCGTGTCGGTCCCACTTTGACGAAAGCGTTGCAAGTCGGGATCATATGAAACGCCTAGCGGTCTTCGCGTCCGGCCGAGGATCGAACTTCCGCGCTATCATCGACCATGTCAGAATAGGAATTTTGCAGAATGTAGAGATAGGTCTGCTAGTCACGAACATACCCGATGCACCCGCAGCTGGTCTGGCACGAAAGAACTCCATTTCTGTTGTCTTCATAGAAGGAGTCTTCGGCAGAAAATTCGCAAGCAAACAAGAGAGAGAAGAGACAAGGAACGAATTCGACAGGAATGCTGTTGATCTCCTAAGAGAGAGCAAAATTGATCTCGTCGCACTTGCCGGATTCATGCAAGTGTTGGGTCCAACGTTAGTCGAGGCGTACCTATATCGCATAATGAACATACACCCAGCGAAGGACCTAGCAAGATTCGGAGGGAGCGGGATGTTCGGCAACCGCGTTCACGCCGCTGTAATCTCGACGGGTGAGAAGGAATCAGGGTGCACTGTCCACTATATTGACAACAGCGTAGACGGTGGTCCAGTGATCCTCCAAGCCACTGTCCCAGTCAACCCGGGAGACTCGCCTGAGAGCCTGGCGCATAGAATCCTGATCTATGAACACCGAACCTACTCTAAGGCCATTCAGCTGCATGCGGATGATAGAATCCAAGTGAAAGACGGGAGGGTCATGATTGATCGGAGTGGTGATTGGGAGAACCAATGGAATCAAAGGCAAGAAGAGTTTATCCGATATCAAACCGCACAGTCCAACAATCACGAACAATTGTTGCAACCATCAACTTGAGGAGACATGCTGCGAATGGCTGAACCTACGGTTTCGATAGTTATCGGTTCCAAGAGCGATCTGGAGATTGCGAAACGGGCAGAGCAGACGCTTGACGAGCTGGGCATAACGCACGAGACGCAAATCCTGTCAGCCCATAGAGATTCAAAGAAGCTTGATGCCTATCTGGCTTCGAGCAAAGCGAAGGTGTTCATTGCAATCGCTGGTCTCGCCGCACATCTACCTGGCTATATTGCGTCGCGGACTGATAGGCCTGTAATTGGAGTCCCGGTGAACAAAGCTCTTGGCGGCTTAGACTCGCTTCTCTCGATTGTGCAGATGCCGCGAGGTGTGCCGGTGGGAGCGGTTGGAATTGATTCGGCCGAGAATGCTGCTCATCTTGCCAAGAGAATTCTTGATGTTTCCAAATGAGAGTGCATCAAGTCGGGCTTCACATATGCCAGGGCTGGCGTTGACATAAGCGAGATTTCGAAGATCCACAAAACCATCGATGCCATCCTTTCAAAGACCTACCAGACCAGAAAAGGAAAGGTCGGCAGAGTTCTCAATGTACGTCAACATTACGCGGGCCTGATAGAAATCAGCAAGGATTACGCGCTTGCGCTACACGCGGACGGTGTTGGGACGAAGGTACTGGTTGCAGAAACCTGCTCCAAATACGATACTGTTGGCATCGACTGCGTTGCAATGAACGTGAACGACATCATTTGTCTGGGAGCTGAACCGATAGCCCTTGTCAACTATCTGGTTCTTGACAGAGCAAGACCGGGGCTTGTGAAGGAGATAATGAAGGGACTTGGTCGAGGTGCGCGTGAAGCTGGTGTGGCGGTTGTTGCAGGGGAAACGGCCATAATGCCAGACCTGATACAGGGCTTCGACCTAGCCGCAACAGTCGTAGGCATAGTTAGAAAAGACGGGATCATAACCGGAGAGAAAACTCGACCTGGAGACATTATCCTCGGATTGCCAAGCACCGGTATTCACAGCAATGGGCTTACCTTAGCCCGCAAGTTGCTTCTCAAGCGCGGAAAGAATTCGAAGGTCGCGCTAGAGCTATTGCGCCCGACGCGAATCTACGTGAAACCGATCTTGAAGCTTCTTTCTTCTGGCATCGAGATTCACGGCCTAGCACACATCACGGGAGGGGGGTACTCGAAACTGAAACGGATAGGTCAGAGAGCGAAAGTCGGTTTTCGCCTGAACACATTCCCACAACCGCCTTGGATCTTCAGCCGAATACAGGCTATGGGGCATGTCTCAGATCGTGAGATGTTTCGAACTTTCAATATGGGTATCGGATTCATAGTGATATGTCCCAGAAGCATTATGGGCAGAGTGATGAGCGCTGTTCCAGAGGCACGCCTGATCGGGCAGGTTACGTCCTCGAATGAGATTACCTTGCGCAGAGGCGAAAGCGAAGTGATTGTTGAGAAGTGGTGACCAGAAGCCTCAGTCCTTAAACGCGTAGATCTCAGTGTAGGGAGTGGTATGGATGTGTACATCCATACGGAAACGATGAAATAAGGAGATGTACCTAATCTAGCTGATTACGATTTTGATGCCAAAAAATCCGATTTTGACCCTTGTGCTTCTCATAATCGTCACAACCAGCTTGACAATTGCGGCATTACCTCGAGTCTCCGCCCACGGAACGGTCGACCAGGCGTGGGCGCCTTCAGGGTCGCCATCGGGGGGCGACGCGATAAAGTTCCACGAGCCAATTGGGCAGTCCTTTACCCCCACCTTCAACAATCTTGTTGCCGTGGACGTGAACCTCCTCAACGATCCGAACTTAGATCAGGCAGACACAAACATTGTCAGTTGGGACGGGATAACTGGACACATTCCAATCGGTCAATACTTCAAGCCAGACTTTCCAATATTCACCGGCTTTGACGTGTATCTTGAGAACACTGCTGGCGCAGACAGAACCATAACCATGAACCTCCGTTTCGGCATGATCGGCGGGCCGATTCAAGCGAGCAAGAGCTTTACGATCGCTGGTCCTGGGGCGGCTGGCTGGGTTCACGTCGATATGAATTCGCCCGTGAGTGTTATACCGGGTGACTCCTACATCCTCGAACTGGTCGAAGCCGTCGGTGGAGTGCGATGGTATGCCGATACCGCCGCCACTTATGCAGGTGGAACGGCAGTGCGGGATGGTGCGATTTACGCTGCTATTGACTATAACTTCAGGACGTTTGGTGTAACCGACAAGGTTACTGCAAACATTAGGTCTGGGTCGATCGGCGGGCCTATCTTGGGATCGGCCACAGTTTCTCTGCCGGTCCAACCGTTTACCTGGACGCACATTGATTTCTCATCCACAATCAGCCTAACGCCAGGAAGCACATACGTCTTGGAGCTCACAGTTCCCTACAAGAGTGGATCTTGGGGTGTGACGACTCCAGGGGGAGGTTACGCGGGGGGCACGGCCATATTCATGGGTACGCCAAACCCCAGCGCGGACAATTGGTTCCGGACCTACGGCACTCCAAGTCCCTCTCCCGACTTTTCGGTTTTATCATCTACGCCATTGATCTCGATTGTTCAGGGAGGGAGTGGCTCAGCAACGATTACGGTGACTTCTCTGAATGCGTTTAATTCTCCGGTCATTCTGATGGGCTCTTGGGTTGGGACGGCGCCCTCAGGAGTCAACGTAGCTCTCACATCACCAATAACACCACCTTCAGGTAGTACGGCTACCTCTCCACTGTCAGTTACGGCGGACCCTAGCGCTTCAATCGGGTCATTCACATTGCGGGTGACAGGGACGAGTGCCGCGCTAACTCACACCGTAGACCTGTCTGTCCAAGTCTCAGCCGCCACTACGACCACAACCAGTAGCAGTACAACAAGCAGCACAACGAGCGCAGCTGGACTGGACTTTGCGCTGGCATCATCACCACCAACAATCTCCGTCACTCAGGGTGGTAGCGGTTCGGCAAACGTCATGATCACTTCACTCAATGGCTTCACTTCGCCTGTTACTTTGACGGCATCATGGGTCGGGACCGCTCCGGCCAACGTGAACTACGCGCTCACATCACCTGTGACTCCACCCTCTGGTGGGACAGCGAGTTCACCTCTAACAATCACAGCTGGATCAGGGGCATCCACCGGAAGCTTCACACTGCGAGTTACAGGAGCCAGCGGCTCACTAACTCACACCGTTGACGTGATCGTTCAGATAACCGCTACGGGAACCGCTACGACTAGCACAACCAGCCCTGCTGGACCAACCTGTCTCATAGCCACAGCGACTTACGGTTCTGAGCTATCGCCTGAAGTTCAGCTTCTACGTGGCTTCCGGGATAATTCGATTCTGAATACCTCCGCAGGCTCAGGCTTCATGGTAGCCTTCAACGCATGGTACTATTCGTTTAGCCCCAACGTAGCGAACTACCTAAACAGTCACGGAGTCGAACGAACGATAATGAAGGGCGTACTATACCCGTTGATCGGGATACTGTTCGTCTCATCGCACGTCTTCTCTGCTACTAGCGCTTTCCCAGAATTCGCTGCTATTCTTTCAGGGCTGCTGGCGAGTTCCCTTATCGGCGCTTTCTACGTCGGACTACCTCTCAGCTTAATCAGGACGAAGATTCGCAGGTTGAGGGGTTGGGAGATGCAGAGAGTGCTTGAGAAGATTTTGGGCGCGTCACTCTTGATTGGACTCGCCGGAATTCTGCTAGGCGAATTCCTCACTTACACTCCACTGATGATCGTCTCAACATCGGCCACAGTACTGGCCAGCCTCTTCCTGGCAGCATTGGCTACTTCGGCCGCCATCTCGAAGCGTCTCATGAAGTTCGCACGGAACACGCAGTAAAAGCGTCAGCGAAAGTAAGGGGAATTCGACCTGTAGGGAACCGTACTGTGGTTTCCGATTCAATGCTTAAGTAAAAGGCGACTACGTGGGCCCCGAATGAATAGCATTGCATGCCTCTAGAGTTCTCCTTCCTCTCCTCTTGGTCATCTCTTTCTCCGTCGTTTTCTCGGGTGTTCGTGCACAGACCACAAGTATTTCCGAGTTGAGTTATCCACCTGGGCTCCCACAGGACACCCTCAGTCCGATTTCTGTGACTGCCACGGTTTCTTACAGGGACGCTGGGTCCGGGTATGCTCTTGTCGTTGGAATCTTGGATATGGATAGATCGCCTCCCGACTTTGTGCCAGGTATTGCGATGTCATCACCTGATGCCTGTCTGAATCAACCGATCCTTTCAGCTTGGTGTGTTAGCAAAACCTCAGGCTCGTCGGGAACTGAGCACCTCGAATTCAAGATTGGGGGAATTCTCAGCGATAGTCGTACGGCGGGGAGCTGGAAGCTCAACATGACCGCCGCACTATACAACGCAAACAACACTCTCGTCGCGAGCTCAGTGAGCAGTGTCCCATTCACCATTTCCGTAAGCCCAAGTGTCCTGACGGTGATCGTTCCCGCAAAAGCTGTTGTTTGGGTGGACGGAGTAAAACAGCAACCGGGAACAATTCAGATTCCAGTCGACGCGGGTGCGCACAATGTTACCGTGCCCTCCATTGTCGAGGTTGACGCGGGAACTAGGCTACGGTTCGATCACTGGAAGGACGGTTCTACCCAACCCAATCGGACAGTAACGATCAGTCTGAGTCGAAGTTTCGAGGCTGTCTACGTAACACAATATCGATTATCCATCGCAGGCCAAACAGCATCTACCGCTGGCGAAGGATGGTACGACTCGGGCTACACAGCAACGTTCTCAGTGGCCGAGACTGACCAGATGAATGGTCTGCTGGGGTTACTCGGAGGTAGACTGCGGTTTCAGGGATGGTACGAGAACAACAAACTGTTGTCAGACTCCCCAGTTGACCATCTCATCATGAACCAACCGCGCACTTTGACAGTGCTCTGGCAAGCAGATTACACAATGCCAATCATCATCGTAGGGCTACTGGCTGGGATCATCTTCGTTCTAGCATATGTCGCAATGCGGAGGCGAACCGCACTAACCGCTTCAGAACCAAGCCTGCCTTCTCGAGAAACAACTCGAGTTGAACCAGAGTCAAAAGTGGGAACGAAGAAACCGTCTCGAAGAACACCGCGCAGACGTAGTCGATCTAGCGTCAGACGCCGACGCGCTTCCTGACAAAAGATATCGAAATTTGCGCTGGAAAGCACTGCTTTTTGAACTCGCACCGAGTAATTCGCAGTCCAGGTCATTGACTTGGGCGAGAAGGATCTAGGGCTCATTGGGCTTGGGGTGATGGGACAGAAGCTCGCACTCAACTTCCAAAACCACGGCTACTCAGTAGCCGTCTACAATAGGACAGAGCAGAAGACTCGCGATTTCGCGGCGAAGCATTCTGAAGTTACAGCAGCCTACACGATTCCGCAGTTCATTGAAGCGCTGGATCGTCCGCGTCGGATTTTCCTGATGGTGACTGCCGGCTCAGCGGTGGACGCCACTTTAGGGTCCCTTCGAGACTATCTTTCTCCTGAGGATGTGGTGATGGATGGTGGCAACTCCTTCTTTCAGGACACTGAACGACGGTGCACTGAACTCGCAAAGCATGATGTCCACTTTATGGGAGTTGGTGTGAGCGGCGGAGAGGAAGGAGCACTCAAAGGCCCATGCATAATGGTGGGTGGACCAAGCGAGGGTTATGAGAAAGTCCGCCAGATGTTAACAAGCATAGCCGCCCAAGTAGACGGACCGTGCTGTCAGCTCCTGGGCCCACGCGGCGCCGGTCACTACGTAAAGATGGTTCACAACGGGATCGAATACGCAATCATCCAAGTAATCGCAGAAACCTACGATCTTCTCACACGGGCAGCAGGGCTCGACGCCAAGCAAGTTCACGGTATTTTCGAGACTTGGAGCAAGGGCGACCTAAGCTCATTCCTCATGGAGATCACCGAAGAGGTCCTAAGAAAGAAAGACATAGAGACGGGACGACCTTTAGTCCCGATGATCCTAGATCGAGCTAAGCAAAAGGGAACTGGAAAATGGACTTCGCAAAACTCCCTCGACCTGGGAATCCCAACACCCACGATTGACGCCGCAGTCAGCGCACGCAACATGTCTGGGCTGAAGGAAGAACGTGTCGCGGCTGCGAAGATTCTGAAAAGATCGAGAAAGTCTCTGCGTTTTACGAGAACTTTCGCGAGTAAGCTACGCGACACTCTACTAGCCTCGACGATCATTGCGTACGCTCAGGGATTCCACTTGATGCGAGCTGCATCCCAAGAATATGGTTACGACATACCGTTCGGTGAGGTGGCGCGAATCTGGAAAGGCGGCTGCATCATCAGAGCCAAGCTTCTGGATCCGATTACCCGCGCCTTCAAGGAAAATGCAGACCTACAGAATCTAATGATTCATCGACAATTCGCGACTGTTCTGAAGCGGTCAGAAACAGGGTGGCGTGGGGTAGTTAGGCTGGCTAAGGAATCTGCGATTCCGATCCCAGCGACCAACGCTTCCTTGGACTATTACGATGGATACAGAAGCGAACGATTACCAGCTAACCTGATTCAGGCACTGCGAGATCGTTTCGGAGCACACGGTTACGAAAGAACCGACAAGACGGGAGAGTTTCACACAGACTGGTCAACCTAATTTCAGTTCTATTTGGTACAATCGTAATTTGCTCCAATGGATGACGATGCTGCTTAAGTCAATGGCGATCGCGGCGATGCGAACTTGATCGAGAAGTGAGGAAACCAGAAACGCAAAGATGGGTCGCTCGACCGCTTCTTTTCTAGAAGCATCCGCCTTCAACTGGTACTGTTAGATTCCCTTATCGCTAGGTCTTGGCTCGACGTCAGAGAAAGAAGGAGAACCACATGGGCTTGGGTTGGCTCAGTGACTCTGGATAGCGTTGTCCAACATAACAGAATTCCACTGTTCAAATTCGACCGCCCGCACCATAAGACCCACAGCACAAAAACTGACAGAAACGACGGTTCAAATCCTGATGCCCGTCCATGAATACGCGCACACACACGAAAATAACTGACAGGTCAACGGTTCAATTTCCGGTGCTCGCACCAAGTGACCCACACACACACTGACCAGCCAACTATGCCAACCTGAGATATATACACCAAAAGTCCTTGGAAGCAGAGGACGTTGAAACATATTTGAGCGGAGGGAGAATAGTCTCTCTCCAAATAATTAGGCAACACAACCACATGAAGCTTCTGCGAGGCTTCATGACTTACTGAGATAGACCGCTCTGTTCTGTGGGCGCTAATCCCGTCGCTGCTATTGGTATAGGCAACTCAGGAAATCGCTGTCTCATCCGTTCTTCCGCCATTGTCACAGCTTCCGTTAATACTCGCCGAGCCTCCTCACTGGAGGCGTTGATATCGAAACTTGACGACGGTGCTTCGCCAACTTCGATCATAACATTATCCAAATTCTCGATTATCGTGCCAAGTTCACATGACATGCCTGGTAGTATTCCATCTATCTGATGTCTAACAGCACGCAACACGCCTAGAACTGGTGTCAAAGTGTCGACCAAGTCAGCAAATTGCTGAACCGTCTCCAATCTCAACACAATCTGTTCCAGTGCAAGCTCAGATTGCATCGTTGTACTGGCCACTTTCCTGACATCTGCGCATTCAGTCGCATACAACGCTGCTTGCGAAGAATCTTTGGCTACCTGTGCTGCGACACATTTGTCAAAGTAGTCTCTGTCACGTCGCTGTAACCGCGCCAGCGATTCTTCTATCCTTTCCTTCTGTGTCCTCAGGCGGAAGATACAGGAGTCGATCCTATCTCTCAATGACGTTTTACGGTTGAAGAGTGCGGTGCCTTTCACGCGAAGGCGTTCTCTTGAGTCTTCGCTCCAATTGCCGATGATCTTACGTGCCAATAGACTCACCTGTCAAACATCGGGCACCACACAGGAAGATGGAGTACGGTGACCACACACTGCACTCAGTCAGAACCCCGGTGATGCCAACCCCACACGAAGTCGCTTGGGTCATAAAATGCTTTCAAGAGATTTCGACAGCAAAATCCATGCCACCGGTATCTTTTCTTGGGCTCAGATTCAACGTCCCTTGCAACAATTGCCTCAGAGTCAGATTGACTTGCGCAAAAAGACGACAACATTACAGACTTGACTTCAGTCTTCATCACTCTCCAGATCCTCGATCGCAGATGGACTCTCGACTTTCGATTGTGGTTGCTCGGACCTGCCAGCTGTCGGTTCCGTTGTTTGGTCTACAGTGGCGATCTTCATGTTGCCGGTATTTTCTGCTGATGTTTCGTCGCCTGCTAGTTCAGCCTCCATGCCGTAGAGAACTTGGAGACGCACTGCCAAGTCTTGCGCTCCGCCCTGAACGCAAAGAGTCTTCCGTGTATCCGGCACGCTGCGATGATCTGGACTGTTGATTGAGCCGAGTCTCATGGACTGTTGAGTATTCTGTGTATGATCCTGATGGCGCTATCGCCATTCACGGCGATGCCATTAAGAGTCAAGTATCTGGTCTGCGCTTTTCTTATCAACTTTCATTATGTAGTCAATGCCGCTGATTTCAGCAGCCTGAGGGGTTAGGGCTGCGATATCGTCTCTCGTAATGAATTCTAGGGCGAATTTGCGGGAACCGCACATTAATTGACGAAGACCTTGAGCTAGTCTTTGAATGTAAGTGTACAGTCCTATTGCTCCAGTCGGTACTCTTTCGAAGTTCTCTCCCAGTCGTTGTTTCAGATCTGGTGCCGTAACGAATATTTCTTCCGCGGTTGAGCCGAATCGTTGGATATATACGGGAACTTGTCCCTCTTTCAGTCTTCTTCCTATTGTTTTCCCAACCATGGCAGCTGCTAGAGGCGCTCTGGCCATCCCTATCAGTTTGAAATGTGGGGCTCCCAAAGCTAGTCCTTTGAATATCTGGTCTTCGAGGCTGAATCCACCTGCGATAGCGATATCTGGGACATATTCACCTTTCTTGGATAGTCGCTCTGCATATTCGTACAGTAACGACCAAAGGTGAATCCCAGGGACGCCCCATTCATTCATCATTCTCCAAGGGCTCATTCCGGTTCCGCCGCCGGCCGCGTCAACGGTTAGAAGATCTATCTGGGCCTTAGATCCAAACTTTATCGCTCTAGCTAGATCTGCGGGCCTATAGGCTCCCGTCTTCAGAGAGACATATTTCGCGCCTGCCTTTCGAACCTCCTTCACCCTTTCCAGGAACCCTTCTTCGCTTACCATTCCAACACGTGAATGTCTCTCGAATTCTCTGACCTGTCCGCACTCGGAAGCTTTGACCACATCCGGAGTGTCTGGATCGGGGATTAGGATGTAGCCTCTCTTCTTGAGAAGCTTCGCTTTGTTCAAGTCATGAATCTTTACTTCGCCACCAATGTCTTTGGCTCCCTGTCCCCACTTCAACTCGACAGCTTCGACGCCCAGTTTGTTGAGTGCATACTCTTGAACTCCCAAACGCGTGTCTTCGACATTTGCTTGTACGATTATGGCTCCATAGCCTTCTTGTTGCCATTCCTTGTACAACTTCACTCTCCATTCAAGTTCTGGTGAGTACACCACCTCACCATCAGCTATCTCTGAGCCCGGATCCATCGCGCAAACATTCTCTCCGATGGTAAGCGGTACTCCAGCCAGGGCTGCTCCGATAGCTAGACCTTCCCAGTTGTTCTTCGCGATCGCCGTTGAGCCGAGTCCAGGGATTATGATCGGGACTCTTGCTTTGAGACCGCCGTTCCGCCCGAATTTTCGTTCTATGTTAACGTTGGGGAAGATAGCGACATCGGAGTCCGGTTTGACTCCCTGGGCACCAACAGCTGTTCCCAGTATGGTGAAGTGCGATAGATCTACTGGGTAGTTCTTCTGCGAAGCGACGGTTATCATGCCGAACGGTTGAGGATATATGACCTCAGCCCCTCTGTACGCAGATTTCCCAATCTCACACATGCCAATGCAGCCGTCGATGCATGTGGCGCACATACCGCTCAGACTGCTGACAGCGTCCTCAGTTCGGTTCTTTGTAAGAGTAGCAGCTGTGGCATTGATTCTAGAAAGAGACATGTCTAAGCATCTCCGACTGAGCTTCTGTTCCACAATCTCGTATGACGTTCATCCCTACATCTTGTTTCTCGGTTCTTCTCTGACACAGGTTCCACAATCTCCTTTCGCTCCCATGAAACACATTAAATCCGGATAGGAATTGAGGCAGGACGGCTCAAGGTTAAGACATCCACCACAAACGACTTGGGGCGGTTCGAGTCCCTGACAGCGAAGTTGGCAGGCAGGGCAAATGTACATGCATGCCCCACACCTGCGACATTCATCCGATTTTCTGTCAAAGGGAGTGGTGATCTTCATCTTGCCACCCCTATTCACGAATCCTATGGCTCTACCGTTCATCTGCTCGTTGCAGATCCTAACGCATAATCCGCAGTATACGCAATCTTCATGCTCTACCTTGAATCTTACATTCTGGACACCGAGTCGAGCTGCAAGATCCTGAATTGTTTTTGAGCTAGGGCAGCTTGACAGGTGGAGTTCAGCCATAACCTTTCGATCTCTTGTAACCCTATTGGAGTGGGTTCTTACCACAAGCCCGTCCTTGACAGGGTAGGTGCAGGAACTCACCAGTCTGGCGTCTTTTCCCTCACCTATCTCAACGACACAGAGCCGGCAACCTCCCCAAGCCGAAAGCCCATCGTGGTAACAAAGAGTAGGTATCTCTATACCGAAGAACCTAGCAGCTTCGAGTATGGTCCACCCTTCTTCAGCTTGAATGTCCAAACCATTCATTCTGAGTGTTATCATCTAGCTGTTCCTCGTCTTTGCGATTGCTGCTACCTGTTTTTCCTCCTTGACATCGCATCTCAAGCACCTACTCGCCTCCTCAACTGCCTCTTCTGGAGTGTAGCCCACAACGGATTCATCAAAGGAAGAAATCCTACGCTTCAGGTCGAGAAGTCTTGGTAGAATTCTGGGTTTTTGTTTGATCTCTTTCTCTTCTTCCGGAAGGGGAATGTCGAAGATTTCCTCATCTTCTCGCTCCATCCGAGTTACAATCGCCTTTCCTTCAAGATACCTCTTGATCGAGAAAGCCGCTTTCTGCCCCGCAGAAATTGCCTCAATGACCGTCCCTTCGCCGCCCACAACGTCTCCACCGGCGAAAACCCTCTCCAAGCTGGTCTGAAATGTGCTCGAGTTGACAGCTATCGAGCGTTTCTCTGTAAGTGTGATTTGGCTATTATCAACGATGGGAGGATCTGGCCTTTGTCCTATGGCTACTACGACCGCATCTGCTTGCATTGCATGCTCGGATCCTTCCATCGGATGAGGGACTCTTCTTCCACCTCTGTCGAACTCTCCCAGCTCCATACGTGCGCATTCAACTCCTACAACTCCCCCCTTCTCACCCAGAATCTTCGTGGGAAGACTCAGACAATGAATGTGGATGCCTTCATCTTCTGCACCTTCGACCTCCTCTGGTATGGCTGGCATGTCTCTTCTCTCCCGGCGGTAGACTATATGCACCTCCTGAGCTCCTCTTCTGAGTGCCACTCGAGCGGAATCGATTGCGCTGTTGCCGCCTCCCACGACGACAACTTTTCCTTTGATCTTGATCTTCTCAGTCCTAAGAAATTCAATTGCGTCGAAGACGCCAATCAAGTCTTCACCCGGGATGCCCATTTTCTGTCCTTTGTATGCACCTGTAGCAATGAAGACAGCTTCGTACCCTTTCTTCAGGAGGCCCGCTGCATCATCGACGCGGTTATTCAACTTAATATCCACAAGTCTCTCGACAGCGCCGATCTCTTCTCTGATGATGTTCTTGGGAAGACGATATTCAGGGATTAGAGACAACATCCCTCCCGCTGCGTGAAGTGCTTCGAAAACTGTGACGCGATATCCTTCACGTGCGAGTTCATAGGCTGCTGCTAGCCCTGCTGGGCCTGCTCCGACTATCGCAACTTTCTCTTTCTTGATTCCCTTTATCTTCGGGACGTATGAGATTCCGTGTTCAAGCGCGTAGTCCGCGACAAATCTTTTGAGGTGCCTGATTGCTATGGAATCATCCACTTGCGTTCGGGAGCATTTTGCTTCGCATGGACGATGGCATACTCTTCCGCAGATTGAAGGGAATGGCAAGCGTTGCTTGATAATGCGATAGGCTTCCTCAAATCTCCCCTCTTTGATAAACGCAATATATCCTGGGATATCAAGTTCCACGGGGCAGGCGTGTTGACATGGTGATTTGAAGAGAGCTTGACAGACACCGGCAGGGCACCTTTTGTCGATTATGTGAGCTTCGTACTCATCACGGAAATATCGCAAGGTACTCAGAAGAGGGTTGGGAGCCGTTTGGCCGAGACCGCAAAGCGAAACATCTTTCACAACAGTTGCGAGTTCTTCCAGAAGCTCCAAGTCACCCCTTTTTCCTCTCCCCTCGGATATGTCGGTTAAGATCTCTATCATCCTTTGAATACCTTTTCGACAGGAAAAGCATCTGCCACATGATTCATCTTGGAGAAATCGAAGAAAGTATCGGGCGAGGTCAACCACACATGTGTCATCGTCAATGACTATCATTCCGCCTGAGCCCATCATAGAGCCCGCTTTCTTTAGAGTCTCATAATCTAATGACGAGTTGAGCAGCTCGGCAGGCAAGCAACCTCCTGAAGGGCCTCCGGTCTGGACTCCTTTGAGCTTCTTCCCGTGTGGAGGCCCCCCACCAATATCGTAGATTATCTCGCCAAGAGTTGCCCCCATTGGAACTTCGACAAGACCAGTGTTTCTCGCTTTTCCGACGAGAGAGAAAATCTTGGTTCCAGTACTCTTCTCGATTCCAATTCTTGAATACCAATCGGCTCCCTTTGACAATATCAAGGGAATATTCGCCCAAGTCTCAACATTATTGATGACAGTAGGCTTTCCCCACACACCCTTTTCAACAGGAAAAGGTGGTCTCTGTCTTGGAACCCCTTTCTTGCCTTCTATCGAAGCCATGAGGGCTGTTTCTTCGCCGCTAACGAAGGCGCCCGCTCCCAATGAGATTCTCAAATCAAAGCCAAAGGCAGAACCAAGTATGTTCTGGCCCAGCAATCCGAAGGTTCTAGCGGCTTCGATCGCCAACGCGAGGTGTCTCACGGCGAGAGGATACTCATTACGCACGTAGATGATACCCTCGTTCGCCCCCGTCGCATAACCACCAATGATGATGCCCTCTATCACACTGTGCGGATTTCCTTCTAGAAGACTTCGATTGCAGTATGCGCCTGGATCTCCCTCGTCGGCGTTGCAGACCAAATACTTCGTATCGCCATTCGCTCTTCTCAGCATCTCCCACTTCATTCCAGTAGGAAATCCCGCCCCGCCTCGTCCGCGAAGGCCAGATCGCTTTATCTCGTTTATGACAACATCGGGAGTCAGAGCACCGAGAACCTTGGATAGAGCACCGTAGCCGCCCACGGATATGTAGTCTTCAATGTTGGTTGGATCGATTTTTCCGTTGTTTGCAAGGAGAAGTCTCTTCTGTTTCTCATAGAACGGAACTTCACCTTCATGCACAACTCCTAGGTTCGTTAGTGGGTCGAGGTATAAGAGACGTTCAACGATCTTGCCATTGATCAAGGTATCGCGAACGATCTCTTCGACGTCGTTTGGTGTTACTTTTTGGTAGAGAATATCGCCAGGCGCAACGACCAAAGGGCCTTTCTCGCAGAAACCATGGCATCCAGTTTCCTTGATCGCTACCTTGCCAGCTAAGCCTTGCTTTCTCATCTCTCTCTTGAAAGCGGACATAACACGTTCTGCACCGCTGGCTCGACACCCCGTGCCGAGGCATAATCGCAGTTGAGGAACGTTCTTCCTCCGCAACAGTGAGCTTCGGAGTTGTTCTAGCTCATGCGAGGAGGACAGTTTCTTTGCCATAGTGCTCCTCCTCATCTGATTAGTTGTTCTTGAACTGGGACCTCTAGTTGGGGAATTGTCCGTGTCACCTTGTGCTTCGTATTCCTGTAATTCCGAAGAAGGGCGTCAACCTTCGCAGTATTCATCAATCCGTGGTGCTTCCCATCTACAACCACCATCGGACCGAGGGCGCAGCAACCAAGACAATTCACTGCCTCGAGAGAGAACTGTTGGTCTTCCGTAGTCTCGCCAGGTTCTATTTGCAGGATCTCAGAGATGCGCTGCAGGACTCTCGGACTGCTCCGCACATGGCAAGCTGTACCTTCGCAGACCGTAATCGAATGACGACCTCTCGGTGCCAAGCTGAATGATTTGTAGAAGGTGACAACTCCATACACGTCAACGAGAGGAATCTCAAGGCTCTGGGCAACCTCTCTAATTTTCACCTCTGGAACGTACCCATATTTCGCCTGGATGTCGTGCAGGATGGAGATTAGATTCGAATTCACGACCTCTCTGCTCTTATTCATCAGTCCACCCATGCGGTTGTGTCGGTCATCAGCGACTTCGGCGTATTTTGTTGTTCTAACGTTCATGTTGCATTGCCCCACATCATTGTCTTGGGTCGGGTGCCGATTTTCGCAAATTGCTTACCGCTCAGATCGAGTTGGTATTTCACGAGTGACTTCTCCAGAAATTCAACGTCCTCTTCAGCCAGTTCAGTCTGCCGTAGGTTAGCGCTCAGCGGCTCATGATTTCCTTGTATGTAGATCGTACCGCCTATCATTGAACTGCCAAGCTCTCGTCCCGCATCTCCCCGAATGATTATTGTGCCGGCGATCATGAAAGTACCAACGTGATGCCTGACATTACCTCCTACGATTATCGTTCCGCCTTTCAGCAACTGCCCCACGTTATTCCTCGCGTTCCCTCTGATGACCAATGTGCCACCACACATCGCCGTACCGGCCCCGTCGTCAGCATCACCATTGATTATCACTTCGCCAGCAGTCATTCCATCCGCCGCGTACTTGCCAGCGCCACCCTCCACTTGGATTGTGGCACCATCGTTAAGAGCACCGATAAGGTCGCCAACATCGCCTCCTATGGTAACGCGCGCATTCTTGCGGATACCAGCAGCAATGTTCCGCAGTGCCGAGACATTTCGCACGGTTTCCTGATCAGAAGACATCCTGTTCACTTGAATGTGTGGTCGAATGCTTCCGATAGTTTGTCTATGGCATTCAGCATCTTCTCGTGCGTATCAAACTTCCATAACTGTGGCCAAGTCTTGCTAGGTGAGGAACAAGAGTACACGTGTCCTTCACCGAGAACGTGTTTTCCTAGTGAAACTGGATTGATATGCATACAACAGCAGCGGTTTTTATCGGCGATTGAAGATGGCTTGGAACTTCCTTTGAGTTTTTGCAAGCCCTCTCTCACTGACAGTCTAGGTGAGGCCTGTATGTACCACTCAGGGTTGATGTTCCCTTCCATGGGATCACCTTCGTACCACTCAAGTTCTAGGACGATAGACGTGCCGTCGCTCCAAACTGGAAGAACTGAAAGTGATTGGGTCTGCACACCGCTACTTGAGCATTCGCCACATGCCTTCGTCGCAATAGTAGCTACAGGAATCTTGGCCAACCTTTTGGCTAAAGTGGGACCACCGGACACTTCATCGAATATTCTTGCGTCACAAATATCTTCGCCGACATACACTGGTAGATGAACCACTTCAGAGTCTTCTCTTACGTCACCTGTTCTGACACCACCAGGAAGAGATCCCAATATGTACTTCTTGAATCCATCAGAAGGTATTTGCAACGGAAAAGAGCGCCACTCAGTTATCGGAAACTCGCCTGGAATTGTTTCAGACCACTCTGTCCTAATCACGACCTTTCCTAATTTTATCAAAGTAGAGATTCTGCCGGGTTCCTTTTCGAATTGTTTTACTAGGCCGAGATTCTTCAACTGGATCTACTTCCAGAAGATGCGAGTGTAAGCATATATTCCGGGATTACAGTCTACGGCTCTTGAGTGGCTGAAAAGTCAAAACTGCGTGCGTTCACTGTAACTGTCTGTCTAGTTCTCATTTGTATATGGTAGGAAATTGACGACAGAAAAGCGGCAGGCAATGTGAAGTATGACGCTTTGTTGGTGTCGCTGAGTGCCAATATTGTACTCTATAAGTAGGCCTTTTATGTGCAGTTTTGAGTGTCTGCGCAAATGATAGACCAAGAGCAAGACTATCCTCTGCTTCGCAACCTAGTCTATGGAGACGGCGTCAGCGTCAACATTCATTGTCTCACGAAAGCTCTAAGAAAGCATAGAAACACCGTGAGGAAGAGAGTCGAAGAGATATTTGAGAACAAAGTGCTTGCCCGCCCGTTTTTTCCTTTTGTTAGACTTTTCAGAGAATACCCGCTATTGGTTCTAGCGGAGACTAACCTTCCCTATGACGACGAAATTCTCGAATGGTTCAGAGAGGACCCACACATCTTCGCAGCATTTAGATCGAGGTACTCGGAGTACAACACCCTGCTGATTCTCTATCACAAAGACATCACGAGTTATGAACTATGGAGAGAGAAGCTTGCAGCAGAGAGAAAGTTTCCTTTGGTTGCGGCAAACATAGGCCACAGTTCTACGTCTTTCCACTCTAACCGCCTCATGATCAAATACGAGCCGAACGCGCCAGTATACCTGATGGAGGAAGAGTTGAAGACCAGAGGAGAACTTCTTATGAATGGATACAAAGTCGACAGATTGAGCTTTCAGATTGTTAAGCTTCTAGCTGAAGGCAAATGCATCAAACTAAATGAGAGCCAGCTTTCAAAGGAACTTGGCCTTCATCGCGGTACAGTTGTCAGGAAAACACAGGAATTCATAGATGAGGAATGGATTTCTAATCCAGTGTGCAGGTTTCCAGGCTTTTTTACTCCGCCGAAGCATGTGCTGGGAATATGCAAGTTGGAACTAAGATCCGATAAGCAGGCGTTCATTCAGACTCTGCGGAAAGACCCACACGTAACGATGGCACTCAGTACCAGCCAGGGGGAATACAACATTCTGTTGTTCGCGGCGTTCAGGGACCTAGATGAGGAACTAAGATGGGAAATTCAAAATGATGTTAGGTTTCGGAGCGCCATAGGAAAGGTTGACATCCATTTCTATTCGCTGACAAACATTGCTGAAGTGGGCCAGCGAAGAATCGAGCTTGGAACAATGGACGAGAAATTCATGTACTTCCGAGCATAAGATGATAATGATCAGGAATTCGACGGTACTTTTTGTGGAGAATATGTGGCGGAATGTTCTGCGACGCCCTATGCAGCATTACCGCTTATCAGGACAAATTGGCGGACACTCGACGCAGGATTCTCTACATTGAAGGAGGGCATGCTAACTATACGTATCAAACAAAGGCTTCGGGTTCAAGGAGGGCGAAGGCGAGACCCTCAAGCTGAATGTCAGTTAGAGGATATGCGTGAGCATGCGGATTCACTTGGGCAAGGACGAATACGTTCACTGTAGACCCAAGTAGCGTAACGTTTCCGGCTCTTCGAGCGATGCTCAGACTCAGGGATTCAACGGAGGGAATCAGCCGAAAAGGTTAGGCTCCTTGAACTCCAGTCTTGTCATTTTGAGTTGGCTGTAGCCAGATGACAGCGGGCAGAGTTGTTCTTGACAACGAAGGCCTGCAGCAACTTTTCGACACGCTTAGGAAGCGTGGCTACAGACTTGTTGGCCCCACTGTCCGCGAAGGAGCAATCGTTTACGAAAATGTGTCTTCTGTTGAAGACCTACCTGTTGGCTGGACTGACGAGCAGGGTCAAGGCACCTATCGTCTCAAGAAAACCGGTGATGAAAGAGTATTCGGTTACACCCTCGGCCCGCAATCATGGAAACGTTTCCTGTTCCCTCCCGCAGCTCGCTTGTTGCGGGCGAATCGAAACGCGAAAAATATTCTAGCGCATGGAGAAGAACTGCCAAACGGGAAGTATGCATTCATCGGTGTACGGTCCTGTGAAATCCACGCGATCGCCACCCAAGACAGAGTCTTCCTGAAGGGCCAGTACTCCGATCCAGAATACAGAAGCCGGCGCGAGAACGCGTTCATTGTTGCGGCTAATTGTAGCCATGCAGGAGCCAACTGCTTCTGCGGTTCCATGCAGACTGGCCCCAAGGCGACGTTCGGTTACGACCTCGCCTTGACGGAGGTTCTTTATGGTGGATCGCACTACTTCGTTGTCGACATAGGGTCCGAGTTTGGCGGCTCGGTGATGGAGTCAATTCCACATCGGACAGCGAGCGAAACCGAATCAGACGCGGCGAATCACGTGTCTGAGTCAGTCCTGATGCATAAGGTTCTAGATACGGCTGGTATCAAGGAGCTCCTGTACCGAAACTATGAGAACCCACGTTGGGCCGAAGTCGCGAACCGGTGCCTAACTTGCGGCAATTGCACCTTGGTGTGCCCAACCTGTTTCTGTAATACCGTCTATGATGTTACGGATCTATCGGGAACCCAGACAGAGCGCTGGCGAAAATGGGATTCATGTTTCACCGTTGACTTCTCATACATTCATGGCGGCAGTATCCGCCCGTCCCCTCGGTCCAGGTATCGGCAGTGGATGGTTCACAAGCTTGGGACCTGGATTGACCAGTTCGGAACCTCGGGCTGCGTGGGCTGCGGTCGCTGCATCACATGGTGCCCAGTCGGCATCGACATAACCGAAGAAGCACGCGCAATTCGCGAAAGCGAAAAGAATGGAATAACTGAAACAGGAGGTATGAAAATCGCAAACCCTTGACGTCATCCTATCCGAACATCCGTTCTTCAAAGGCCTCAAACCCGACCAGTTGAAGTTCATTGCAGGCTGTGCGACAAACGTCCGCTTCAAGGCAGAGGAATTCCTCTACCGCGAGGGAGACGAGGCCAACAATTTCTTCGTCCTGCGTGAAGGAAAAGTCGCCATCGAGGCATTCTCACCAAAGCGAGGAGCAATCACCATTCAGACCCTCACCGCCGGCGACGTGCTAGGTTGGTCATGGCTCTTTCCACCCTACCATACTCATTTCGGAGCAAGGGCAATCGAACCCACTCGGGTGCTCTGCCTAGACGGAAAGTGCTTGCGCAACAAATGCGAGGAAGACCACGACCTAGGATACGAGTTGATGAAGCGCTTCTCTGAGGTCATGATACAACGCCTGCAGGCCACGCGCCTACAACTCTTGAATATTTACGGCGAGAACGGGTAGGATCGTACGATGGACACGACCCGTTCGCTGCTCCAGCGACCTTACCGCGTTGAACAATCGCGGCAGGAAACATACGACACTTGGACGCTGGAACTTGAACCCGTAGACGGCGGAGATGGATTCTCGTTCGAGCCGGGCCAATTCAACATGGTATACGGGTTCGGGGTAGGCGAAGTCCCAATCTCAATCAGCGGCGACCCAGCAGAACCCGAGAGACTTGTCCACACGATACGTGCGGTAGGCGCCGTAACGAAAGCATTGTGCCACATGAAGAAGCCTGACGAACTGACTATTCGCGGCCCGTACGGAACACACTGGCCAGTCGAAGACGCTGCAGGCCATGACGTCGTCATCGTGACGGGTGGTCTTGGGCTACCGCCGCTCCGCCCCGCAATCTATCACCTACTCGCCAACCGGGAACAGTACGGAAGG
>Ga0315296_10000607_pt1 | contig 32711 bp, 40 predicted proteins | sample YL17G14_18_MG_FD_203921 | JGI IMG/M metagenome (GOLD analysis project Ga0315296, IMG submission 203921) | Sediment microbial communities from Yellowstone Lake, YNP, Wyoming, USA - YL17G14_18 | ecosystem: Environmental > Aquatic > Freshwater > Lake > Sediment | place: USA: Wyoming | collected... | reverse complement strand
AATGGAATCTACAATTGGACATGCGTTAAGTAGCAACTTTAGCTGGGCAAAGAAAAGATTTTATTAGAAAGGATTAGAACTTAACATCACTGTTAAAAACCCAAAGATGTTTGAGGTGGAAAATTTTGACCAAAACTTCAAAAATATTTATGGCGGTATGCAAAGAAGGTAGGAAATATCTGCTTGAAACCGAAGCCAAAGCCGTCTGCATGGAATATGACATTCCGGTCACTAAATTTGAACTGGCAAAAAATGAGGCAGAAGCTGTCAAGTTTGCAGACGCGATCGGTTATCCTGTAGTTCTGAAAATCGTTTCACCCGACATCATACACAAGTCAGATGTCGGCGGCGTACTCGTTGGCTTGAAAAATTCAAAGGACGTTCGAAGCGGTTACAACCATATCATAAAAAACGTCAGGAAACACAATGAGAAAGCGGGAATAGTGGGCATATTGGTTCAGGAGATGGCGCCGTCATCAACAGAAGTCATAGTGGGCATGACCAAAGATCCACAGTTTGGTCCGGCGCTGATGTTTGGGCTCGGTGGAATCTTCGTTGAAGTTCTGAAAGACGTAACATTCAGGATTGCGCCTGTAACCGCGGATGAAGCTCGCGAGATGATCAGCGAGGTGAAGGCTTATCCGTTGCTGAAAGGCTACAGAGGCATGCCGCCAGCAGACATTGACGCGATAGTCAAGATTCTGCTCAGCACTTCAAAGTTGGTCATGGAACATGATGAAATCAAGGAACTTGACTTGAACCCGATAATGGTTTACCGCAAAGGAGCAAAAACGGTCGACGCGAGAATCATCTTGGAATAGCTGACTAGGTCTGCAACGCGCTGAGAAGTTTTCGAACAAGAGGAAGCGTTCTTGTCAAAAGAGCAGAAAGAGAAACAGATTGAGGCGTTGACGCAGAAACTTTCTGAACTCAGAAACCTGAGAGACCAGGCCGACGCTGGAGTTCGCGAGTGGGCTGGCAAGAGAGACAAGAGCAACGAACAGTCCAGGAATTTGCGCATTGAGGTAAGTGAGTTCAGAAGTAAGAGGGACAGTCTTAACGAAGAGGTCAAAGACCTGAAACTCCAACGAGGCGAGTTCAAGGAGAGAGTTCGCGAGGAAATCGAAGGGATAAAGAAACTGAAACAAGGACGCCGAGAGCTGACCGGCAAAAGACCATCGCGAAGTCATGAATCGTTGCAGAGAGAGGTCGAAGGCATTGACTGGAAAATCCAAACCGCTTGCTTAAACATGCAGGAAGAAAAGGAACTTGTCGAAAAAGTGAAGCAGCTGGAAACTCAGCTCAGCGTCTATCGAAAACTTGAGAGTCTAAATCAGAAGATTCAAGCGTTGCAAGCTGAAATCACAGATCTTGAAACGAGAAGCGAACTCTGTCACGAAAAGCTGACGAAGACCGCTCATGAGAGTCAAGAGACTCATCGTAAAATGCTCGAGAAAGTGGAAGAATTAAAGAAACTAAAGACGGAGGCTGACAATCAGCACAAACTCTTCCTGCAAGCAAGAGAAAAGGCAAAAACCATCCAACATGAGATCATCGAAGCCTCGACGCAAGTGAAGCAGTTGCAAGACGAACTTCGAGCTGGAGAAGACAAAGAGAAGAAAGACCGAGAAGAGGTTCTCCGCAAAAAGCTTGAAGAGCAAGCAAGAGAAAAACTAAAGCGCGGGGAAAAGCTTTCTTGGGAGGAGTTTCAGCTTCTCGCTGAGGACGGAATGGAAACGCAAGATTAAAGTGAATATGCGCGCGTAATATAGTTGGCAGAGAACGAGATGACAATGGGAGAAACGAAAAAGAAAGAGAAAGAGCAAAAACGCGTCTTGATTTTATGCGTAGACAGAGATGCTGATTTAGGGGTAAAGGCTGAAATCAAAACTCCTGTCATTGGAAGAAAAGAAAACCTCAACGCTGCCGTGGCGTTGGCCCTGAAAGATCCCGAAGAACCTGACGCGAACGCCATGTTCGAAGCAATACACATTTATGACCGTCTCAAGGGTGAAGGCAAGCCTGACGAAATTCTGGAAATTTCGACTATTTCAGGGTCTGAACTAGGTGGAGTGGGCGCTGACAGAAAAATAGTGGCAGAGTTAAACGAGCTGCTAGGCTTATTTCCTGCAAACGAGGTTATATTGGTTACAGATGGCTATACCGACGAGGCTGTGTTGCCTCTTGTAGAGTCGCGAGTGCCAGTTTCATCTGTCAGAAGGATTGTTGTGAAACACAGCGAATCAATTGAAGAAACAGCCGCTCTGTTCTCGCGTTATCTGAGACTCATTGTAGAGAATCCACGTTACTCGCGTATCGCCTTAGGCTTGCCTGGCGCGCTTTTTTTGATATTGGGAATCCTTTCAATCTTCAACTTGCTCTACTACTACTGGATAGCCCTCATTTTCGTGTTGAGCGTGTTCTTGGTCGTGAAGGGTTTCGGCGTTGACAAGGCAGTCAAGAACGTTTACAAGTGGATAGACGAGTTTTCACCACCGCCTCTAAGGGTACAGATTTCGACTTTCTCAGCCATCGCGGGTATAGTGTGCGTAGTGCTTGCCTTCTATCTGGGGTGGGCAAACGTTGCAGCAAGACTTGCGACGCCAACAGACACAGCCGGCTGGTTGGCCGCATTCCCACAGATTGTAGGATATTTTCTTAAGGGGGATCCGATAACCCTAATCGTAGTGGGCGTTTGCGTAACCCTCTCGGGAAGAGCCATACGCTGGTATCTTGAACGTGACGGAAGGTTGCTTCGAAACGCGGTCCTGATAGCCATTACTGCATGGTCTAGACAGATTTTTGATGTAGCCGCTGGCTTGTTAACCAATGAAGGCAACGTTGAGCAGCTCATCTTCTCGGTGGTCATCGGCATCTTAATAGGAGTCGCCTCTGTCTTAGTGATATTTGTTGTTCACAGGTCTGCGGCTGGGTTCTTTAAGGAGACCGAGGAACAGGTTGAGGAATTCGGAGAAGGTTAACATTGCCGTTATCGGCGGAACAGGCTTCGAAAAGCTATTCAAGAGCGCCAAGTCATTACGTGTGAAAACACCCTATGGGACAGCGCCAGTTCTATTCATTGGAACGGTCGACGACAGAAAAGTCGCCTTTCTTCCGAGACATGGCCCAAATCATTCAGTCCCACCGCATAGGATAAACTACAAAGCCAACATCGATGCCTTGCACAAATTGGGTGTAGAGCAAATAATGTCTACCAACGCTGTAGGTGCGATAAACCGTGATTTCCAACCTGGCGATGTAGTTGTTCCACATGATCTCATAGACTTTACAAAAACCCGTCCCACAACCTTCTATGACAAAGCTCCCGTGACCCATATCGACATGTCTCAACCCTATTGTCCAGAAATACGCAAGCTACTAATCCAAACTGCGAGAGGAAAAGGCCTCCAAGTCCGGGACAAGGCCGTGCTGGTCTGCACAGAAGGGCCAAGATATGAAACTCCAGCCGAGATAGAGATGTTCAGGCGCTTGGGCTCCGACATAGTTGGCATGACTGGCTGTCCGGAAGTAGTGCTCGCAAGAGAGCTTGAAATGTGCTACGCAACTATCTGCTATGTTTCGAACATGGCTGCTGGGATGCAGCAGCGACTATCCGCTCTTGAGGTTTCGAAGGTCTCCAAGAAGATCCTTCCAGTTATAGAGGAAGTCTTAATTGGAACCGTTAAGGGTTTACCCCTCAAGCGTGAACGCAATTGCTCATGCGCCAGCGCGCTTAGAGACGCGAGGTTCCAGTAGTGTTCAAGCGGTTGCTCTCAGTCATCGGTGCATACAAAGTCTACGAAAAGTGGCTTTGGTACCAGCTTAAAGAAGGAGTGAAACCAGAGCACATAGCCATAATTCTGGACGGTAACAGAAGATGGGCGTCAGAGCAGGCCCTCAATCCATTTTTAGGCCATGAGAAAGGCGCCGATAAAGTCGAGCAACTGATTGATTGGTGCTTGCAGTTGGGTGTAAAATCCATAACCCTCTACACGTTTTCGACTGAGAACTTCCAGCGCTCAAAGAGTGAAGTTGAGGAAATCATGCACATTGCCGAAGAAAGGTTTCAGCAAATCCTTGCAGATGAGAGAATACACAAGAACAAGGTGCGCGTCAAGGTCATTGGAAGAGTAAACCTGCTACCAGAACACTTGCAGCGGCTCATAACTGACGTGGAAAAAGCAACAGAAAGTTACGATAAACACTTCCTGAATTTCGCTTTTGCCTACGGCGGAAGAGCTGAGATAGTGGACGCTGCGAAGAAGATTGCTGAAAAGGTGGGTGCTGGAGATCTCAGTCCCGACGAGGTTGATGAGCAACTGTTTGAAAGGTACTTGTACACCTCGCATATGCCTAACCAAGACCCTGACTTAATCATCAGAACTTCAGGAGAGGAAAGGTTGAGCGGCTTCTTGCTGTGGCAGTCCGCCTACAGTGAACTCTGCTTTCTTGACGCCTATTGGCCTGACTTCCGTCTAATAGACCTCTTGCGGGCCGTCAGAACCTTCCAAAACCGCAAAAGGCGTTTCGGAGCCTAAGGTTAAGCTCTTTTTCTGGCACTTACGATTGAGAGAACGTCGCCGTCTTTTACAAGGTAGTCTTCGCCAACTCGCTTCTTTTCTCTTGCCTCAACCGCGTAGATGAAACCTTCTCCAAGTTCAGTGTGTACTATATAGGCAAGCTCGCGAGCCGTTGTACCGTACGGAACAAGGTAGGCATCTGGCAAAACCCTTCCATCGTGGTCGGCTAAATGCTCCAAATCCTCAACGGGGTATACTGTTACCATGCTGAGAAGCCTAAAGAAGGCTGTGTTTACCGCCTCTTGAACGCCCGTGGAGCCAAACTCTAGCAGAATTTTCTCCCTAACTGTTTCCAACGCTCTTGTCTGCTTTTCATTCAACTTTTCTGGGTTGTTAATTTTGAAGTTGCAGTCGCCGGGCCTGTAGTCTATCAGTTGTTTTTCTGCGGCTCTTCGCAGCGCAAGTTCGGCTTCGGCACAGCATGGTACCACGATATAGTTCGATTTTTTCAATCTCTCAAAGTTTTCCTCGGCAGGAGGCAGATCCATCTTGTTGGCTACTATCAGCATCGGCTTGGAGATTTGTCTCAGCGTGTCCACAAAATTGAGGAAGTCCTTTTCGGTCCAGCTTGCAAGCTTATCGGCGTTCAATCCTGCTTGTCTTGTTGCCTCTGAAATGTGGCTTCTCTTTATTGACAAGCCGCTGAGTCGTTCCTCAAGCATTGAGAAAGCATCTTTCGGTTCAGCTTCCATGGTTCTCGCGATTTTCGACCAGTCTTTCTTCAGTATGGTAGCCATCCACATGGTTATCTCATGTTCCAAGAACTTCACGTCTTCGAGTGGGTCGTGCTCTCCAGCCCTGCACAGTCGGCCTTCGCAGTCGGTTCCTCCTGAAGCGTCAACGACGTGAATCAGCGCATCTGCCTTTCTGACCTCGTCCAAAAACTGGTTTCCTAGGCCTCTTCCTTCCCAAGCGCCGGGAACAAGACCAGCGCAGTCAATGAACTGAACGGGGATCAATCTTATGCCGTCGAGGCACACGGAGTTCAGCGGTGCGTCTTTGACGTTGAATTCTTTGCACACGCATGGCGTGCGCACGTAGCCGATTCCTCTGTTCGGCTTTATCGTTGTAAATGGGTAGTTTGCAATCTCCGCCGGCGCCAGCGTGGAAGCGCTGAAGAAGGTTGACTTGCCAGTGTTGGGCTTTCCAACGATGCCCAGTAGCTTTGAATATGACTTCTGCATTTGGTTCACCAAGAATTTTGGCAGCGGCTCTTGAGACGGTTATTTCTGTTTGATACTCAATCTACCGTGTCTGCTCGTATATGGTTTATGCTGGCGCTCTGCCTTGTCAAAGGCTTCTTTTCACACGGCATTTGGTATCGACCTATGAGGGCCAAAGCAACGAGCATAATTATGATTACAATGCTAATGAGTGCGGCAGATGCCTTGTAGACAAGCATACTTGCACGTTGAAGTGCCTCATCACTGGTTTTGAGAGCGTCAGTTACATTCAGCTGAGCAACCTCTTGATTCGATTCCCATCGGTCAATCGCGTCTTGCAGCCGGATCTGGCTTGCGAAGATAGCTTGATCCGCCTTTTCAGCGTCAGGTGGGAAAATCAAGGATGCTCCCAAAGCTTCTGCTAGAAACACTGAAAGCTCAGCTTGTTGGACACTTCGAGCGGTCGTCAACACGTTTTCTGGAAACAGACTCCCGTCAAAAGCATCTGGAGAGAGGTTTCAAAGTGACGGTCTGTTTGTCAGTCAGTTCTGAATCTTTGGTGCTGTTGAAGAGATAGTTTGCGTAAGGTATGATTTCTGGAATGCTCGCAATGGAGGCAAAATGGCGTCTGTCCAACGTGTTGAAATCTCGCCACGTGGCGTCTACAGGCACCCAACCATAATTCCCCAAGTAGTACTCAGCCCACATGTGCCCATCTTCAATGGTCTCGCTAGTGGAGCTGAAGGCAAAGCCAACTTGAATTCTTGCTGGGATTCCCACAGCACGGCACAAAGCGACAAAAAGGTAAGAATACTCTGAACAGTCTCCGGTTTTGTTTTCTAAAGCCCACATGGCTCCTCTTTCCTCATCTTGAGTCATGTAGTGCATGTGCCTGATTACGAAGTCATATACTTTGAAGACTTTTTTGAGTGTGTCATTTTCGCCTTTGGTGATGTCTTGAGCCTTTGAGACCAGTTCTAGATTGTTGGACTGCACAAGTTCTTCCGGCTGCGTGTATTTCTTGTAGATGTCCGAGTTCTTATCGTAGTCGCCCACCATGTTTGAATCAGTCAAATAGCGAATGCCGAAAGAAAGCACGTGGTAGTCCATCTCGAAAACGAGATTCTCTCTTCGCTCGATGGCTACGTTGTTCCAGTGTGCATACGTGTTGCCAAACTTATCACTCAGAAACGTCGGCGGTCCGATCTCCGAGGAGACATTGTAAAGCACGGCAAAGTGGCGGGCAGTCTCATTCTTGATTACTGGAATGAAGAGTTCTCCGCCAGTCACTTCGTAGTCCGACGGGTTGTTGATTTCGACTTTCTGCATGAGGTTTCCAACGAACACGTCTTTCACTTCGTATTTAAGAAGGCTGGAGTTGCCCTCGATACTCTCCGCGCCCACAGATGGATGGGCGGGGGAATGGAAGGCGAGAGCACCCACCCAGCATAGAAAGGCAGTGGCAATGATCTTGTTTCGGATCATCAGCATCCTTCTTTTTGAGTATCAACAATCGTGAAATAGTATAAAAGCATCAAGGTCTATAACATGTGAACCGAAATGTCAAGGAGCGCGCGAAAATTGACACTGAACTTGCCAAAGGATAATCTTATCAAGATGTACAGGAAAATGCTTGAAATTCGTTTCTTCGAAGAGAAGGTTTTCGAACTGTATGGCCAAAACCTCGTTCCAGGAACTGTTCACCTTTACGCGGGGGAAGAAGCTGTAGCCGTAGGCGTTTGCAGCGCCTTGAGTAAAGATGATTACATCACAAGCACGCACAGGGGGCATGGCCACTGCATAGCGAAGGGCGCTGACTTGAAGCGAACGATGTCCGAGATTCTGGGTAAGGAAACCGGCTATTGTAAAGGCAAAGGCGGGTCAATGCACATTGCGGATTTCAGCATCGGCATGCTTGGCGCAACGGCTGTCGTTGGAGCCGGGCTTCCGATAGCTGTCGGCGCAGCGCTGTCTGCAAAACTCAGAAAAACGGGCCAAGTTGTAGCGTGTTTCTTCGGCGAAGGAGCCTCTAATCAGGGAACCTTTCATGAGAGCATAAACATGGCGTCTGCATGGAAACTGCCTGTGATATTTGTTTGTGAGAACAATCTTTACGCCATGGGAACGCGTCAGTCTAGGATCATGAACATCGAAAACATCTCTGACAGAGCCCCATCCTACGGGATTCCTGGCGTTTCAGTTGACGGGAATGATGTGTTAGTCGTCTACGAGGCTGCACAGGTTGCCACGGAACGAGCAAGAAGAGGAGAGGGCCCCACCTTGATTGAGTGCAAGACATACCGACACAAGGGACATTCGAGAGTGGACCCTGCGAAGTATAGACCTCGCGAGGAAGTTGAGGAATGGCTACGCAAGGACCCAATCAAACGACTCAGAGACAAACTCATCCAAACTAATATTTCAACGGAGGCAGAGCTCCAAGAAATTGAAAAGAGAGTCTCAAACGAGATTGAAGATGCTGTGAAGTTTGCAGTTGAAAGCCCCTATCCTGCGCCTGAAGAAGCCTTGGAAGATGTTTACGCCTGAATCTGAGAGGGAAGAAACATGCGGAAAATAACTTATCGGGACGCGTTGAGAGAAGCGTTGAGAGAAGAGATGCTGAGAGATTCGTCGGTTTTCTTGCTAGGTGAAGACATTGGAAGGTACTGGGGAGGAGCGTTCAAAGTTACGGATGGCTTGGCTCAGGAGTTCGGAGACGAAAGGGTCAGGGATACGCCGATATCAGAGTCAGCCATAATTGGAACGGCAGTTGGGGCCGCGATGACTGGGATGCGCCCTGTGGCAGAGATAATGTTCGGCGACCTCACTGCACTAGCGATGGACCAAATTGCGAATCAGGCAGCAAAGGTACGTTACATGTTTGGCGGTCAGACGGAATGTCCGCTTGTGATTAGGACACCTTTCGGCGCCGGCGTAAACATAGCCTCGCATCATTCGCAGAGTCTGGAAGCGTGGTTCATGCATGTGCCAGGGTTGTACGTTGCTGTGCCTTCAACGCCCTACGATGCAAAGGGGCTTCTCAAGACGGCCATCCGCGGAAGCACTCCTGTTTTCTTCTGTGAACATAAACTCCTGTATTCAATTGAAGGCGAGGTTCCTGAGGAAGAATACACTATTCCGTTCGGCAAGGCGGAAGTGAAGAGAGAGGGAGCAGACGTTACAGTGGTCGCTACGATGTACATGGTTCGCAAGGCGCTCAGCGCAGCAAAGCAGCTTGAGAAGGAAGGCCTAAGTGTCGAAGTTGTGGATCCTCGAACCCTGACTCCCCTGGATAGGCGGGCAATAGTCGCGTCTGTTAAGAAGACTGGAAGGATCGTTGTAGTGAGCGAGGACTGCAAGACTGCTGGAGTGAGCGCCGAGATTGCGGCAGTGGTGGCTGAAGAAGCGTTGGACTATTTGGATGCGCCCGTGAAACGTGTCGCTGAGCCAGACACTCCCATCCCTTTTAGCCCGCCCTTGGAACAGTACGTGATTCCTGATGAGAAAGCCATTATCAAAGCAGTCAAGGAGGTCGTCTAGAACGGTGATGAAAGTTGTTATGCCGAGACTGAGCCTGACCATGAAGGAAGGCACAGTCGGTAAATGGTACAAAAAAGAAGGCGACATTGTCGAGAAGGGTGAACCAATAGTAGAGGTGATTTCAGAAAAAGCCACATATGACTTAGAAGCGCCAGCCTCTGGAATACTGCGAAAAATTCTGGTAGATGAAGGCGTTGATGCTTCAGTTAACGCTGTTCTGGCTGTTATAACAGCTCCGGATGAAGCATTTTCAGAGGCGGAAATCCGTATGGAAGCACCTCAAGTAGCCGAAGAGGCTGAAGGGAAAGTTTTGGCTTCGCCCGCTGCAAAGCGTTTGGCAAAAGAGTATGGAATAGACTTGTTAGCTGCTAAGGGTAGCGGACCTGAAGGAAGAGTAGTTGAAGAAGACGTGAAAAGATTAATCGAGGAAAACCGTGGAATTCTGCCAAAAGTCAAAGAAATTATTCCTTTAAGTGGTTTTAGAAAGACCTCTGCAGAGCGAGTATCTGCCAGTTTTAAAACAGCTCCACACAGCACGATAATGATGGAAGTTAACGTTTCTAAAGCTGCGGAAACACATGAGAAACTTAACGTCTCATATACGGCTATTTTTCTGAAGACCGTTACAAAAGCCTTGCTTGAGCATCCTATGATTAACTCAACGTTTGACGGAGACAAGATAAAAGTTTTTGAAGATGTAAACGTAGGCGTGGCTGTCGCCACAGAGTACGGCTTAGCTGTCCCGGTCATACGCAACGCTGACAGAAAATCCTTAAAGGAGATTGATGTTGTCGTTCAAGAGTTGACGGAAAAAGCGAGGGAGGGAAAACTGGCTAGAGAAGAAGTAAGTGGTGGAACCTTTACAATTACAAACTTAGGCATGTATGGGGTTGAATTTTTTACTCCCATAATTAATCCACCTGAAGCAGCCATACTTGGCATGGGGAAAATAATGGAAAAGCCTGTTGTAGTCAATGGAAAGGCTGAAGTTAAACAGGTGATTATGTTAAGCCTATCTTATGATCACAGAATTGTGGATGGAGCTCCAGCCGCCGAGTTTTTGCGAAAGGTTAAAGAGAGAATAGAAAAATTTGAGTCTGAGGATTAAACTGTTTTCTCTGATTTTTCCTTTTTGACGACTTCCACTTCTTCGCTGAGGTTTTCTCTGGTTACTTTCAGCTTGACTTCTTTAATTAGCGTTACACCACGGCTGGTGATTATTGAGCCTGCCCACACTATGATAATGAAGATGAAAAAGATTAAGCAAACGTTGCTGAAGGTTGTAAATGCTGTGCTGAATCCATCAGTTTCACCTGTTGGCATTGGAATAAGCTGTGGCACTTTTGTTCCCCCTGCAAATATTGAGTATGCCATCCAAACTGGGAGGATTATAAAAATTAATCCAATGACGAGCAGTATGCCACCAACAATTTTCTCTGGTTTCTCTATATTCATGGCGAATGAATTGTTTCTTTCCGTTATAAAAGGTTTACTTGGAAGCCTTTTTACGCATGAGACTTTGAGTTTCTCGTTGTCTATGTGGGTGTTTTGGAAAATCTTAAGTGCATAACTACAGAAAAACCATTGAGCCAAATGAAAGCCGCCATGTACTACAGCCAACAAGATATACGGATAGAGGAAATCCCAGTGCCAGAGATTAACAAAGACCAAGCCCTAATAGAGATGAAAGCTTGTGGAATATGCGGCTCAGACCTCATGGACTGGTATATAGAAAGTAGAGTCCCGCTGGTTCTCGGACACGAACCTGCAGGAATAATCGCGAAAAAAGGAGACAAAGTTAAAGGCCTTAATGTTGGCGACAGAGTTTTTGTTCATCATCATGTGGCTTGCCTAAAATGTCATTACTGTTTGCATGGCGATTACACTTTATGCGAACAATTCCACAAAACAAACATTGAACCTGGCGGATTCGCAGAGTACTTCAAAGTCCCAGCCCCTAACCTCCAAATAGACACCCTAAAAATTCCTGAAAGCATGTCTTTTGAGGAAGCCACTTTCATTGAGCCTGCCGGCTGCTGCTTGAGAGCCTTAAGGAAATGTAATATCCAAAAAGGCGATTCCGTAGCAATAATCGGCGCCGGAGCAACTGGAATAATCCATACTGCCTTGTCAAAAATCTTCGGGGCCTCAAGAACAATTGTGAGCGACCTAATTGATCATCGATTGGAAGCGGCAAAGAAATTCGGAGCAGACATTGCAGTTAACCCTGAAAGCGAAGACTTGAACAAAGTTGTCAAAGCTGAAACTGAGAACAGAGGCGTAGACATCGCAATTGTAACTGGACCAAGTATAGAGGCGTATAAGGCTGGCGTAAGCGTCTGCCGCAAAGGCGGAAAGCTATGCGTTTTTGCCCCAACTCAGCCTGGAAAATACTTGCAAATAAGCCCAAGAGAACTGTTTTTCTCTGAGATTCAGATAATCCCCTCTTATTCAAGCTCACACTTAGAGACAAGAGCAGCGCTGGAGCTCATAGAATCTGGAAGGTTGAATGTTAAGGATTTGATAACTCATCGATTTAGGCTTGTGGAAGCTGCCAAAGCATTTAAAATAGCCTTAGAAAGTAAGGAAAGTTTGAAAGTTATAGTTCTCAACGGGTGATGAAAGATGAAGGCAGCCATGCTTTACGGCGTGAAAGACTTAAAGGTTGAAGACGTTGATGTGCCGAAAGTTGAGGCTGGCGAGGTTCTAGTCAAAGTCAAGGCAGCCACAACATGCGGCACCGACCTCAAGATTTTCCAAAGAGGCTACGTTGAAAAAATGATAAAATTCCCAACTATTTTCGGACATGAGTGGGCAGGCGAGGTGGTTGACGTTGACAAGGGTTTGGAATGGCCCAAAAAGGGCATGCATGTCCGTGCAGGCAACAGTGCACCATGCCTGCATTGTGCAATGTGCCAGAGAGGGAAGTACAATCTCTGCGAAAACATGATTTGGCTTTGGGGAGCCTATGCAGAATACATCAAGGTGCCCGCGCGCATGGTGCTGGTGAACATGCAAGAGATTCCTGAGGGTGTCTCCTTCGAGGAGGCGGCGATAACTGAGCCTTTGGCGTGCGTGTTGCACGGAGTTGAAGAAGCAGACGTGAAGCTGGGCGACACCGTGGCCATAATCGGAGCTGGACCGATAGGGTTGCTGCATCTTCTTACAGTCAAGAAAATAGGCGCGACGAAGGCAATTGTGATAGACCTTGTGAATGAGAGGCTAGACTTTGCACAGAAACTTGGCGCAGACGTAACGATCAATTCTGGGAAGGAGAATGTTGAAGCAAGGATTAAAGAGCTGACAGGCGGGTACGGTGCGGATGTTGCAATTGAGGCGATCGGGTTGCCTGCCACTTGGGAACAAGCGTTGAGACTTACCAGAAAAGGCGGAGTTGTCTTGGAGTTCGGAGGCTGCCCTCCTGAAACGGAGGTCAAGGTGAACGCGGAAATGCTTCATTATGGAGAATTGACTGTGATGGGCACTTTCCACGCTACTCCTCTGCATTTCAGAGAGGCTCTGAATCTGATTGCTACAAGAACGATTGACGTGAGACCACTGGTTACGAGGAAAATGAAGCTGGACAACATCAACGAAGCTTTTGAGATACTGTCAACTTCCAGAAACGAAATAAAGATAGGGATACTTCCTTAGATTTCACCATATCACCTTATTTTCTCTTCCTGAAGAATATCAATCCGTCCTTTTCGCATATGTATTCAAAGCCTACTTCCAACAGCTGAGTGATCTCTTCCGGCGTCTCCAAGATTTCGTTTGCAGCGGTTTCATCCAGTCGCGTGAGTAACTCTTCCATGCTGACTGAGTTGAGGAGTATGGCAAGATATGCTCTTGCAGCTAGTTGATAGACTGTTGCTTGGGAGCCAGGTTGGGTTTTTATTTTTCTTGCGCCAATTTTCTCACGATAGTTTGACTCTTCCAATCTTCTAACCCTGCGAAGCACGACAGTATACTTAGTGCCTGCCAAATGTTTTTGTCTTCTCACTTCTCTGTGCATGTCATAGGCTGTTAGTGGACCTTCGAGGGCAAGCGTTTGAAAGATGGCAAGGTTAAGCCTAGCTTCGCGTCCTTTGAAAACTGAGAGCCTAGTGTTTTTGGGTTTCGGCACCTCATTCGCTAGCCAGCAACATCAGTAAAATCAGAACTATGTGCAGAAGCGCCTTTTCACGTCAATTTACACGTTTTTGTGTCCAAAAGTCTGGGAGAAAACGTTTCGGCATGCCGAAAACACCCCCGAGAAAACACGGTCAAAAACCACTAGAACAATGGTCAGGCAACTTCAACCATCAGATTCTGTTTAGATACTATTCGAAAAAGGCATTTTGCGCTAGGGCATTTCTGTATGCAGAAACGTTTTTGCGGGGGTGCTAATCGGTTGGCAAGTCGTCGTTTTGATGTATATGTTATGGAGGGTGCTTGGTCTTAGATTTTTCCTTGCTTCTTTAAGGTTTTGATTTCGGCTTCGACCTGTTCTATGGTGAGTTTTTCTGTGACTTTTCTCAGTTCGACAACGGAGTCGCCGTAGCTTTTTCTGATTTCGCTGATGAATTCTATGGCTCTTTTTGTTCCCAGTTCCTTGACTAGGGCTTGAAAGGGCACTTCGACTGTGGCTATTCGCGAGGTTGTCATTTTTTCACTCTCCATTTTTCCTGTAAGTAATTGATTGGATTTCTAACTTTTAACCTATACCCTTTCTCAGCGTTGGGTTTCTCTAAGCAGAGGGCGTTGTTCAAAATTTCGTCGTCGCAGGTTAGCAGAAAACAAGCCTCGCCGAGGCATGCCGCCGATACGCGCAAAGCGTCTAAAGAACCGATGCTACATTTGGAGAAGTCCCGGGCTAGAGCGAGGAGTTGCCTGCTGCTGGCAACATTTGCTTTGGTTAAGATTCTCTCGAAGCCTCTGACATCTTTCCTCTTCAAGGGGTCTAGGATCTGTTCGATTTCAAACTTCACGTAATCGGAGCTTACAATCTCGATTTTTTCTCTCTGAGCGATATCAACGATTTCCAAGAAAGCCTCAGATTCCACTCGGATACGGCTGTCACTTTGAATATCTAGTGGTCTGCAGTAAACATTTGTGTCTAGATAAACTCGTTCAATCAATTTCATCCCAACCTGATAAGCGGAATATCTCTGTTGTTGCCGTGGTACTTTTTGTAGTTTTTGCTGGGGTTAAAGTGATGATGAGGTAGCTTCCTTTTATGCTTACGTCCATGTCTAGGTTCTGTTTTAGGAAAGGTTTGACTTTGTCGTGGAGTTTGCGGGGAATATCTAGGGACAAGCGTTCATACTCATACGTGTATTTGCTTCCAAGATACCGTTTTCTAGAGACTCTGCGTTGGATCCCAACCAACTTACTCGGAGAATCCCCCTTCTCAACATTTCCGTTGAAACTCGACTGTGGATACTGTCACTGTGAAGGGTTCATTTGGACTGTTAAAAAGACAGCGAACCAACGACATTCCCGGACAGTACAGAGAGCAGAGTTAAAGTGACGCACACTACGATAGGTTAGGTTCGTTCAAAAGTGGACCTGGAAAGACTCGAACTCGCCCCGGCGTGGGGGGATATCTCCCGCAAATCCCCCTTTTTTCTTTAATTCAGTTATCAGAAAAGGGTTCTGTCAAGTTGTCGGTTGATTAGGGTTCATGTCAACTTTCGGTTGATCGTGATATAATATGTAGCGATACATATCTATCATAGGGTGCTGTTACCTCTTCGGTTGATTGGCTTGTTCCGTGAAGCTGTTACCTTTCGGTTGATGAGCTAAGTAAATCATACATTGGCATGTGGTTTGTGCCTGTTGTTCCTTTGGATGAGCCATTTGCCATAAGCAAGCAAAAAGAAACAGATTACCAACAGAACGAGCCCGATTATCGTTAATACTACAGATAGAGTGTTCAAATCCAAAAGAACGAAGATCGCAGAAAAGGCAAACAGAAGTTGCACGACAGCTAGGTATTGAATGGCATTTGTAATTCCTACTATTTCCCCAAAATCTTCAAATCTCTTTGCCAATGCTACAAAGAAGGCATAGAACACGAAGAGCCCTGTAATGATTGTGCCATCAAAGGCTAATATTATTGAGCCTTCTATCATTCAGATCGCTTAATTTCTTGCAGTGTTCTATATTTAAACTTATCAAAAACGAGCCCTTGCAAGGCTATTGGGATAAGGTTTTAGAGTATGATCTCTATTGTGTAATTGAGGGTGAAAGTTTGCCCAAAAAGGAACCGATAACTCCAGAAGCAGCAGAAAGAATAGCGAAAACAAGCAAAGACCCAAAATTCATAGAAAGAGTGAAAGAAGCAGCAAAAAAGAAATAGTCATTCTTCTGACTTGCTAGCGTTTTGAATTAGAGTTAGCCACTTGTTCTTTCCTTTGACTGTTATTCCGCAAGCTTCGGCTGGAGTCTTTCCTTCGAGTCCTTCATGCTCTCTAATGTAGTTGTGGAAGAGCTGATAACCCGCAAGTATTGGCGTGTCTTTGGTTTTGAGTCCTCTCATCGTCTTTTCCCTATCCCTGATTTCGCCATTCAAGCGTTCCATCTTGTTGTTATTCATGTTTCCCGAAAGTTTGATAGCGTTAATATGTTCTGTTCTAGTCTCTTTTTTCAATGTCCAAAACTCTTTCTTGTAAGCATCATGATAAGCTGGAAGACCATCGGTTATCAAGGTCATTGGCTTTTTTCCCGTGACCTTCATGCCCGTCTGGAAAAGTTTTCGTGCATCGTGGCTATACTTTGACTCTGCAACCTCTTGGGCAATCAAAAAGCGTGTCTCATCATCCATCAACGCAAACAAGTATTTCATGTCACCCTTGATTTTGACGTATAGCTCATCGGCTCTCCATGTGTCGCTCACGTTTGGAACAATCTTGTCAACGTAAGCTTTCATCAATGAAACGTACTTTGAAATCCAATTAAAGATCGTCTGATACGACACGTCAACGCCTAGAAGTCTTAATGACTTCATCGTGTTCCTCAACGACTCTCCGCTGAAGTATAGTTGTATTGCTGAAGTGATAGCTTTGGGACTATGTTTCATCCGCTCAAAGCCAATGTTCACGCTGAAAGTCTTTCTGCAATCGCAACAGATGAACCTCTGAATGTCGCCACTCTTGTTACGCCTAATTCCGAATTTCTTGATGTTTGATGAATGACAGAACACACAGTTTGAAACCGCTACTTCCTCTATGACAATGTTCTTTCTTACCTGTTCTCTTATTTTGAGGCTAAACTCTACCGCAAAAATATGCTTGCACTTTACATGACGATAAACATGATCTGGGCACTCGCAACGCCATTCATCCTCAGAAAGACAAACAACATACTCACCATTTCCGTTCTGGGATAGGACTTTGTATGTGTAGTCGTCAATTCGTGTGATTTGGGGTTCTTTGGCTTTCGCAATTTCTAATCCTCTTGTTTCTCGAAGGTTCACGGTTTGTTGCTCAGTCATTTTCGGTACCTAATAGTAGTAGGTACCTAATGCTATTTATACCTTTCGGTACCTAAAATTTATATAGAGGAATGTTATCAGTAGTGATGTGGGTGCCTAAATGTGAGGTTACAAAAACAGTTGTCTAGAAAAGTGGCGGGTAAAGAATACCCAAAATACGTTATTACTCTTCCACCCAGACAAGTTGAAGAACTAGGCTGGAAAGAAGGCGAGGAGCTGGAAGCGAAAATTAAGGGAAATAGCGTTATCCTAAGACGAGCTAGCGGTAGCCGTTTGTCCACACCAAAGGTTTCTTAGAGCAGTCTTAAGTTCTCCATAATGCTCGGTGAAGTGACGCTCCATCGATCTTATCGCGTTCTCATCGAGACAACTAGGATTAGTGTTTCCATTTTCAAGAATTGCCGCATCTGGCAATCCACCTACGGATTGGTCAACTTCAAGTTTTTCAATGGTGAGAATAATGCAAGCCGAAACATTAGCCATTTCCATAGCAGGAATTTGCGGGTCATAAAGAAGCTTTACAAAGGGTAACGCATACGGCGCACCATGTCCTAATATGTCATACTGACGCACTTCTTCTGCAAATCCATTTTCATAGCAATGGTAAAGTTTCGCATCACCTTCAATAAGTCCCTCAAGACCCGATACGAAAACATCGATCAGTCCTTGCTGTTTTTCCTGACTTGCTTCGCCTCTAATTCTGTCACTATAGCGATCAGACAAATTCTTGGCAATGTCCTCAACCTCGTTTATGACTTGCCATAATGACTGTGCTCTCGTGGTTACGATGGCGTTCATTACACTCGGAACAAATCTGTCCATAATGCCTGTAAGTCCTGATGCCCCAAGTATTACCTTTGGATCATTTTCTCTTCCCAAAACAAATAGCTTGTCTTCAGTTGTAGATTCTAGCCCTCGCATGATTCTTCTGTCAGCAGTCACAACAATTCCATTTGAGCATTTCGCTCCGATAATGCAGGTCATAGGCTCAACTTCCCTTTTCTTTAGGTACCTATCATGCTTCATCTCATATAAATGGTTATCTCTCATAATTCAAATCACCTCCATCAACCGATTTTTGACAGACAAAAGCTTTTACCGACAACTTGACAGCTCCCAGAAAAGCTTAGTTTCCTCTTTTTGCTTCTTTGATTTGAAGATAGATAGGGTATATCCTGAATAGGAAAGATAATTTGTAATCCTTCTGCGGCAACATTTGAAGCATTTTCCAAAAGATGACCGTTGTGATTGAAGATGTTTGCAGGAAAGGATTCAATAAAAAATGAGAAAGAAATGGAGGGTTCAGGAGAGCGCGACTTCGCCTATCGGGCTTAAGTCTTCTAGGCTGTTCATCTTTACCATTCGGTCTGAGACTGTGTAAAACACATCTTCGATGTATAGTGATCTCTTGACCCAGTATTCTTGCTCGTTGATACTCATGTCAATGTCCAAGTGGGTGATGCGTCCTTCAAGCACAAGGTCGTGATACAATGATATGTCAAACACGTAGGCACCTTGCCACACTGGCTCTCCATAAGCGTAGGGAGGAACGGGGCTGGGATATTTGCTTTCGTCTATCTTTGCCACCATCACTGGTATTGCGAGAAGATTCTTTGATTTGTCAAACAGAAATGCTTTGTGATCCGACAGAACTGGCGTGTCTGACCCTCTATCACCGATTATGTAGTTTGCCTTTTGTATGGGGTTAGTTACGTTGCTTACGTCGAAGAGGGATACTCTTATTCCCTGATACCACGCGGAGTTTCCCTCTTCCGCCTCGACTGTATTCTTGCCGGTAGATTAGATCTTTCAGTCGTTTGTCGATTTCCTTTCGGATCTCCCCCCAGTCTGCATTGTCTAAGTGTCGGTAATTGAAGTTGAGGTCTATAGACAATCGCAGTATTTCTGGTGAGTAGATGAATGTGAGAGCTGTTCCGCCGTAAAGGGAGAGCCGGTCTGAGAGAAATTTCACAGCCGAAATATCCTCTAACAGATCCGAGATCCGGCACACTTTTTCAATTTCTTTGGCGCTGAACCCATATTGCAGCGTCAACGCATCCATGTCGTATTTCCTTTTCACTCAGATGCCTCTCAGTTGTTCCTCGAAAGCCTCGGGAATGTACAAGTTCCATCTTCTGTTGAGGCTACCTCTTTTTCCACGGACCAAGTATTGTGGTGAGCCTCTGATTTCAATCTCCATCTTGCTGAGAGCAGTGTCGTTGATATGTTCAAAGAACGGTGATCTCTTTCTCAGAAGATCCAGGATGAAGCCGATCCGCCTGGGAAGACCCCTCTTTCCTTGCTGAAGTGTTAGGCTAATCAGTTTTTCAACGTCGAGTCCACGGAGATTTTCTAGACTCTTTATGCATTCTTCCCAGCCTCCGGCATATTGAACTCTGTCGATGCATTCCATGAATGCTCTTTCCTTGCTGCTAACTCTCAAAAAGCTGCTTCCGTAGGGTTTCTCGACTACCTGTGATGTCGTGTCTTTGATGAATAATGGTTTGAAAATGAACTGTTTGTACCTGAAAGGATCGAACCTGTCTTTCGAGTTGACGCACATGTAAGCTTCGTTGAAAACAGAGTAGGCGCAGCCGTAGTATTCCAAGGCGGTGTGGAAGCCCAAGTAGTATTCTTTTCTGATTTTGGAGGCGATTAAGAGTTTATCTGGTTCATACTTTTCTGCTTTTTCGAGTGGAGATAGAACGGCATACAGACCCTTCCGGATTGCTTGGAGCTTGTGAGCTTCGATTAGTCTCTTGACGTATTTGCGATAGACGTATTTGCGGTTTGCAGAGCCCTCGATTACGCTAGACGATGCTTGCACAATGTCGTCAAAGTTCACTATTTTAATTGGGAGAAGAGCGGTGTAGAGTGCTTCAGTTTTGTTCACCATTCTTTTCACTTTTTTAACGCAGTTACCCATTCTATGGCATACTGCATTAAAAATATTTAAAACTTCCTACACCTACAACTATACAGAAATTTAACGCAGTTATCCACTAACGGGCATACAACATTAAATTCCTTAAAAAAACACGTGTGACGGTGCGCGCGCGCTAAGGCTGAAATAGGGATACTCCCATAATCATAGTGGTTTTCTCAATGGGGGAAGCTGCGGGTTACATCCTTAGGATCGCCAGCGAAGAGTGGGTTAGGCAAGTCTTCGACATGGCAATCTACTACACGAGCCTATCAAGAAAATGGAAAGAAGGACAGACGATATTATTTGTATCCAAGACTAGTGTTGGTGACATGGTCATCGGTTACGGGGTGATTCAAGGCGTGATCAGCACAGATGAGCTTTCCGAAGAGGAAAGGCGTAAGTGCGAGGAACATGGTTGGAAGAGAGCAATAGAATTCACCTACGTGAAGAGATTTGAGAAACCGTTGCCGCTCAAGAAGACGTTTCTGAAAGATTCGAAATTCCGCGGCAGATATCTTCACGGACTGGTAATCAGCAAGGAGCAGTTAGACTCTATCATAAGTCAAGCCGAGATTCATTGTCTGTGATTGTCTAGACTAGAATTCAGAATAATCGCTGCTTTTCCCACATTTCAAAACAGCTACTCCCTGCTGAAGCATTGCTTCCCTGATGCGCATGAAAGAATTTAAAAGCTGAATGAAGTTTATGGTTTGGTTATTGCAGGGGCGAGCCGTGTGGTTAAGTACATTTTTGTCACGGGCGGCGTTTTGAGTTCAGTTGGCAAGGGGATTTTGACTTCTTCAATTGGCAAGATGTTGCAGGTGAGAGGTTCGAAGGTTACTGTCATAAAGATTGATCCTTACGTGAATGTTGATGCCGGAACCATGAACCCGTACATGCACGGCGAGGTCTACGTGACTGACGACGGCGGCGAAACCGACCTAGACCTGGGATGGTACGAGCGGTTTCTTGACCTGAGCCTGAAAAAGGAGAACAATCTGACGACGGGTCTGGTGTACAAGACGGTGATTGAGAAGGAACGCCGCGGCGACTTCCTAGGCAGATGCGTGCAGATCGTGCCACACATCACGAATGAAATTAAGAGTCGCATACGGGCTGTTGCGAAAGATGCCGGTGCCGATGTGGTTTTAACTGAAGTCGGTGGCACAGTCGGAGACATTGAAGGCCAACCTTTTCTCGAAGCCATTCGGCAAATGCGCTTGGAAGAGGGTTCTGAAAACACGTTGTACGTGCATGTTGCACTGGTCCCTATTCTGGATGTCACGAAGGAGATGAAGACTAAGCCTCTTCAGCACAGCGTGAACGAGTTGCGGCGCATCGGCATTCAGCCAGACATTATCGTGGCTCGGAGCCCTAAGATGATTGATTCCGAGTCTAGCATGAAAATAGCGTTGTTCGGCACAATTCCGGAAGATGCCGTGTTCTGCTCCTACAATGTCGAGGCGATCTATCAGGTTCCTCTAATTCTTGATGAGCAAGGCATGGGCGAATTCATCTGCAAAAGACTCGGTTTTCCAGAGCACAAGCAGGACTTCAAAGAGTGGAGGAAGTTTGTGGATGCAATGCTGAGCCCTGAACACGAGGTGAAGATTGCTCTGGTCGGCAAATATGCTGGGTTAACAGACAGTTATGTGAGCATGAACGAGGCACTGCGACACGGCGGAGCAGCATGCAAGGCAAAGGCTTGCATAAGCCACATTGAAGCTGAAAGTTTTGAGAAGAACCCAGACAAGCTAGAAACACTGAAAACGTTTGATGGCGTGTTTGTTCCATATGGCTTTGGACCAAGAGGAACTGAGGGAAAAATAATGGCAATAAGGTTTGCAAGAGAGAATGGCATTCCTTTCCTCGGCATATGCTACGGCTTCCAATTAGCTGTGGTAGAGTTTGCAAGGCATGTTTGCGGTTTGGAAGGGGCAAATAGCACCGAAATCGACCCGAACTCCTCATATCCAGTCATCGACTTGATGCCAGAGCAGAGAGGGATTGAAGCCAAAGGGGCAACCATGCGGCTGGGTTCACACAAGATTGTCATCGAGCCGGGCACGATTGCGTGCGCACTTTACAAGGGCGACGAGGTCTATGAGCGTCACAGGCACAGGTTTGAAGTGAACGTGGATTACCTGCAGAGGCTCAAGGAGAAGGGTCTGACATTTTCCGGGAAAAGCACTGACGGCAGGCGCATGGAGATTCTGGAGCTGCAAGATCGATTTTTCTTCTTTGCTTCACAGTTCCACGGCGAATTCAAGAGTCGTCCAGGAAGACCAGACCCTGAATATTACGGCTTTGTCAGAGCATGCTTGGACAAAAAACTGGGCAAGTCCAAAGCCGAGTTTAGGTGAATGGTTCCGTATTCGATAAAAGCCTCGAGCGAATCAGGCTACTGTTATGGTGAGGATGCTGATGGGGGAAGAGGAATCTTCAGTTGCCAAAGAATATCGCACCCGTTTGGAGAGTGCTGCAAGTTATGGGGAAGTCTGGGACATCGTCAAGGACAGTGTGGATTTCTCAGTGCACAAGCGCAGAGCAGGAATGATGCTCTTCCTGGACGACTTGCCCATCCAGCTTGGCGCTTACCACCCGGTAGGGACGAACAACATTGTTTTGAATCGTACGTTGGTTCAGATCGTTGAGGCCACAGTTGAGTCGAGGCGCGTCGTTAACGCTCTGATTTACAATCTGCTGGTTCATGAGTATCTACACGCGTTAGGCGAATATTCTGAAGTCGAGGTCAGACGGATGGTCTACGAGATCGCGAAGAAGTGCTTCGGAGAGGAATACATTGTGACTGAGGTTGCCAAGCGGAGCCCGTGGTCTCTGCTTAAAGGAATTCCGCTGCAGAGTGTCAACGCTCCCAAGAGAGTGATGGAAATCGTGAAAGACTTCGAAAAAACAGACAGATACATTGTGTAGCATACAACTCACCAACTGACGTTCATAATGAGTTCAATGAGTGCATCTCTCAGTTTTTTAATTGAACCGGATTGATAAAAAGAAAAGCCTCTCTCTTAGCAGAAGTCTAAAATTTCGGGCAGTCAATGTATTAGCCGGTGGTTTACTATCATGGCTGGAGTTGGAATCGGCGAAACTACTGTCAATTCCTTCGTGGAGGGCGGCAAGGCACTTGTCAGCAGTGTAAAGACTGCGAGCAACGTCAAAGAGGGTGTTCTGCGTTCTGTAGACCTAATCGGCGGTTTCAGCAAGGTTGTTGAGAAAGGCGATGAGATACTATTGAAGCCCAACTTCAACACAGAAGACGCTCCGCCCGGTTCAAGCGACCCAGATTTTGTCAAAGCTGTCATAGAGTTGCTGTACGAATATGGAGCCTCTAAGGTCATTCTCGGAGAGTCATCAATGTTTTCTCTTTATACTCGCAAGATCTTGGAGGAAACAGGCATGCTCCAGAAGGCTGAAGAGGCTGGCGCTGAAGTTGTTCCCTTTGACGAAGGCAAATGGGTGAAAGTCCACATTGGCGGAAAGTACCTCAAAACCGTGAGTCTGCCTGAAACTGCTTTGAAGGTAAAGAAGCTCGTTTACGTTTGCTGCATGAAAACTCACAGGTGGGCAAGGTTTACCCTGAGTCTTAAGCTTGCTGTTGGCTTTGCGAAGCCTGACGAAAGAATGCGACTGCATGCAAGAAAGCTAGAGGAGAAGATTGCCGATTTGAATCTGGCTACGCATCCGAACCTCATAATCATCGATGGAAGGAAATGCTTCATTTCAGGCGGGCCAGCGTGCGGTGAACTTCGCAATCCAGACATCGTGATGGCTTCTGGAGACAGAGTAGCATTGGATGTAGAAGCGGTAAAAGTCATGAAAAGCTATGAAGGGACAAGCCTGACTGAGGATGCGTGGAGCTACATGCAGATAAGAAGAGCGGCTGAGTTAGGTGTGGGAGCAAAGAGTGAGCAAGAATATAGGATGATCAGAGAATGACAATGTTCCATCATAGCGTTGGATATGGTTGCCATCATTGATGCCGAATGATCATTATTCAGCATTTTCTCGTGCAGCCCAAAAAACTATTTCAACTTCTCGAAATGTATCACGTACACAAGTTGGTTCTCGTCCCATTCTCCATTAGTCTTCTTCCATCTTTTCCTGAACTCTTCCAGCGCGTAGCCTCCTTCCCTCTTTGCATCTTCTTCATCAAAGTACCTGAGCTTCTTTCTTTCGACCGACGTAATTTGCAGGTCTGCAATGTGCGGCTCCCATATGGTGGCGCGAACGGTCGCTCCCGTCTTGATCTTGGGGTCTGGCAAATCTATTCGGGAAGTCTGGGTTTTTGTGCCTTGAAGCAATGGTTCCTTGTCGCTTGCACTAAATTGCATTTCATACGGAGCTTGAGCCACTTCCTCGATGATTTCCTCTATGGGCTTTTCCGGCTCAAGAGCCACCCTCTTAATGACCTGCGTTCTCTCCTTAGCGGGAAGCCGTCTTTCAGCCAGTTTCTTGATGACTTCCACTCTCTTCTCTGGTTCCTCAACTGCGCGCCCCACTTTCAACGCTGTCAAATAGTCAATCTTGCCTTCTGGAACGTCGCCCGAAATTGTTGAAGGCGCAACGTATTTCTGTGCCTCCTTGGGGACTACCTCTACTGTTCGCAGCCAGAGAGAAACAGTATCGCTGCTGACCCCGATTTTCTTCGCTAATGCGGTTTGAGAGGGATACTTTCCCGGACAGTTGTCAAGAAGGTATTTGCATACTTTTCCTTTCTCGACCGCGCTCAAATCCTCTCTTTGGATGTTCTCGATAAGGTTCAGCTGGGCCACTTCATCATCACTGTAAGCTCTCACAATGGCAGGAATCTTTTCGAGTCCGGCCTGCTGTGATGCTCTGTACCGTCTCTCTCCGACCACAACTTCAAATCCGTTGGTCAGCGGTCTGACGATGATTGGCTCAAGTAGTCCAACCTCTTTTATGCTTTCAGCAAGTTCGTTAAGACGCTCAATGTTGACTTCCAATCGTGGATTGAGCTTGCTCGGGCTGATCTTCTTCAGTTCAATTTCTTTGACCGTGTCCGCCATGAGTCGTAACCTCGAACCTTCACGTCTCTAATTAGAGACCCGCTTTTCTATTTAAGAATTCGAGCATCAACTCTGTTCCTATAGACCTATTTCAGGAGCCGTGCTTCTGAGGCCATTCAATGCGACCTCAAAGAATCTTTCCCTTGGAACACCGATCTCCTCGCACACTACAATCCTCTCCCTGTCTGCCCCCCTTGCAAAATCTTTGTCCTTAAACTTCTTTGCGACGGACTCAACCTTGACGTCCGCCAACTTCTTTGAAGGCATCACTAAGGCACATGCCACAAGTAGGCCTGAGATGGCGTCGCAAGCGATCAGAGCCTTCTCCATCCTTGTTTCAGGCATGACATGTGTGTGCGGATGATTGTGAGTCTTAACGGCTCTGATAATCTCTTCAGAAACCAAACCCTGTAGCATGCCTTCAGCTAGAAGACTATGCTTTTCGGGTGTCATCTCGGTCTTTTCATAGTCAATATCGTGAAGCAACCCAATCAAACCCCACTTCTCCTCGTCCTCCTCAAAATGTTTGGCTAGGCTCCGCATTATGGCTTCCACAGCAAGCATGTGATAAATGACATTTCTTTTCTGAACGTTTTTCTTTAATAGACCGAGCGCTTTTTCCCTCGTTAGCACCGTATCGCCCAAGCCTTTCTAAGTAGAAAACTCGCCCTTTATAACTTCCGTATGCCACTCCAGCTCCTATTGCTCGAGTTCTCCGTACATTTGGTCAGGGCCTAGAATGCTTGAAAATCTGTGACGTAGTGACAAGCGGGCAGCATAACAAAGATGGCATGCATCAGCGTAGACTTCATCGTGAGGCAAGTTGAACTTCTCAACTAATGCCACTGGACCGCCTCGAGCCAAAGGCTCAAGGATCGGGTTTTCATATGGGTTGTATTCGCTGATGACCCTTGAGAACGGTTTCTCCCACGCATCACCAATTGAAATGCCTTGGCAAACATGAACGTATCCAAACGGGTCAACGTGCACCCTCTGCTGATGGGTAAAGTCTTCGAAGGGACACTTCGTGAATTCTGACCAGTTTTTCTTACTTGCTTTTTCCGTGAATTTTGAGAAGGCCCGACCCCTGTAAGCTAGGTCCCAGAGACCAACCTTCGCTCCTTCAATCTCACTTGGGCAAGGAATCTCGGCAAAGGGATACTTGACAGCCAATATATCAGCCTTCAAGTTCAATGCCTTTGCCGCTCTCGCCGCGTTTTTTACCTCTTCAGTCGCCCATTTTTCTCCGTGGTATAGGTCGCTGCTCAGAGTCAATTCAACGTTCTTGGCCTCAGCAAATGGAATTAACCATTCCCGGGCATCCTCCACGCAGGTGGCCCAATAGCAGTTTGAGAGGATTTCAACGCGGAAACCGAGCTCCATGGCTCTTCTTGCTGTTTTCACCATGATTGGGTAGTACAGGAAGGGTTCGCCTCCCTCTATTGAGACTGTTTCTACAGTTCCCAGCTTCTTTGATTCAGTGAGAATGTTGTTTATCCGTTCCATGGTGAACACACCTTTCGCTTTGGGACTACTCCAAACAAAACAATGGTCGCATTCCAAGTCACACCTGTACGTGAGAAGGAAATGAACACCTTTCAACATCGCCAACTCATCCTATTAAACAATATCGCCGTAGCGTAGTTAAACTTTGTACTATGCGGAAGGAATTGGAGCGCCACTCATTCGCCGCGAAGATTGACAAAATATATAATCATGTTCTGTGCCTTGTTGCTTTCATCAATGGGTGTCTACGCTTTTGACGTCACCTAAGTATAAGATCACATGGAAGACTTTCCTTCTGCCAGTCATCGGACTCGTGGCCTTCCTTGTCTACATATATCTTTTCAACGTCGACATCCCGGAAATCATCACAACCGCCGAGCACATCAACCTCAACCTTTACTTGTTAGCCACCATAACCGTTCTGCTTGACACGGCATTCTTCACCCTCGCATGGCATTCGCTGATCCGATTCCTTTCCGTGAAAATCTCATGGTTCAAAGAATTCACTTACGTGTGGGTCGGAATATTCATCGACACACTGATCCCTGCAGAATCAGTGAGCGGCGAGATCACGAAGATATACTTGGTGAATAAGGAACAAAACGGCAGTGCAGGCAAGGCCACGGCCTCCATCGTGGCGCAGCGATTGATTGGAATGGGAATGAGCATTGCGACGCTGTTGGTAGGCGCGATCTTGCTGTTTGCTGAGAACTTGCTTTATGGCGTGATATTTACGCTAATACTGTTCATCATCGTGATAACTTTCTTTTTCCTTGCCCTAACCCTTCTCTTATGCATCAAAGAAAACTGGACCATGCGCATAGTAGACGCAATGATCAGCTTCGCCGAATGGATAACAAGAAGCCATTGGAAGCTGGATAGCTTCAGACAGGAGGTCGTAGAATCGACCAAAGCTTTCCACGTAGCAATAAAAGAGTATGGCCACGCGCCTAAAACGCTGTTCATCGCAATTTCCTTTTCAATCACGTCTTGGGTGCTCTCGCTGGTCGTTTTCTACCTGACATTCCTGTCAATAGGGTATTCGCAAATAAGCTGGAACGCAATACTGATAATCTCCGCGATCTTTGCCGCTGTGAAGTCCATACCGGTGGGCGTTCCCTTTGAAGTAGGTCTGCCAGAAATAACCCTTTCAAGCTTGCTGATACTTTTCGGAGTACCGTACAACGTAAGCTTCACTGCCACAATCCTTTGGCGGCTTCTAACGTTGTGGTTGAGGTTCTTCATCGGCTTTGTAGCACAGCAGTGGATTGGCATAAAATCTATAGTGGCGACCTCAGATGCAGCCGTTGCGCCTAGCACTGGAAAAACCTAAATTCCGCTCTGCTTAACGTTGAAACGATGTTCCAAATGCCTATAACGATAGAAGACGCCTCGATCAAAAACTTGGACAGACTGTATGAAATTGAGACGGAATGCTTCAAACAAGAAGCTTTTGGAAGGCAGCAGATCGCTCATCTCTTGACTGATTACAACTCGGTAAGCTTGATTGCCAGAATGGATGGAGAAATCGCTGGTTTTATCATAGGCATGATATACGCTGACAGAAATGCGTTTGTGGGACACATACTCACAATCGACGTGTCGCCACTCTACCGCCGAAAAGGAATTGGCTTGCAGCTACTGCAGGAAATCGAAAAGCTGTTCATGGAAAAAGGCGTCAAGACATGCCATCTCGAAGTGCGAGAGCATAATCTCGCCGCGCTAAGGCTTTACGAAAAATCTGGATACAGGAAGGTCAACAAGCTTAAGAACTATTACGGAAACGCCAACGGGATACACCTTAGGAAGGTCCTAACTTAACCTCAGAAGATTCAGCCTTGTCTTCTCGTCGGGCGACCTCACGAGGTTAACGTTTAAGCCCTCGATTATGACGAGCTCCGCTGTGGCCCCTACGTGAGAACCTTTCGCCAAGTGGCCGCCAAAAGCCTCGCACTTCTCGTTGGAAAGAACCACATGTGCGTGTATAACGGTATCACCTTTTTCGTCAACTGCCACATTTCCCATGCATGAGGCTATTTCTAATGGCCCTTCCAGCCGAACATAATCGTATTTCCCATCCCTGTAATATCCCAAGACCGCATCCTTCAAACTGCCAATCAACATGAACATCCCAGCTCTAACGTTGCTTTCTTCTATCCTTTTCTTCACGGCTTCAGCCAAATCCTCGCCTTCGAGGATGCGAGCGAAACAGATCTTTCCCGTTTGACCTTGCAACATTCGTTCCCCTCAAATGCCTCATGCTTCACGCCTTTTCTTCTTACTTTTGAGCTTGTAAAGGTTGCGAACGCAAACTCTAAAAGGTTCCATGTTTGTAAATATTAATCGTGAAAAGTCCTTGAGTGAGAAGAAAGATCGTGAAACTCAGAAGCTGGTCAGAGCCATAGTCATCCTCATCCGGAACACTACTTGGCGGTGCGGGAGACTTGAACGCTTGATAGTGAGGAACCTCTACAAGAAAGACGCGAATTTTGGGAAAGCGGCTATACCGGTGAAACAGATGCTTTGGGATTTCAAGTTAACGGGCAAGAAGAAAAACGAGTTTCTAGATGCAATACGACGGTTGGAAAGAAGGAATATAGTAAGAATCTCGATGCTGTAACCTAGCGCACCTTTTAAATGCAAAGGTCTCAGGATTTCCCAGTGAGCTGTTTTGCGCTGTCAATCCATCTTCCAGTCATTTTCGGCGAGACATTCAGCTTCGCTGCCAGATCCTTTGGTGAAGCGTTGGCTAAATCCATGAGGTTGTTTATGCCCAGAGCCTTCAGTTGCCCTGCGCGCTTTTGTCCTATGCCTCTTATCTTTGTAAGTCTCAATCTTGGCAGGATAGTTTCTGTCACTGCTACAGGTCTGGGTTCTACGACCTCGGTGACAGGTGAAGCAACTGGCGGTGGTGCTGGAGGAGGAGTTGCAGTTAGTATCTCAACTGTTGTGGTTGCAGCTACGGGCTGTGGCTTCGGTCTCTGGGAATAGCCCAGACCTATGAAGAGGAGTCCGAGAACGGCGGTTGTGACAACCCAGACGTCTCTGAATTCCACTTGATATGCTGACACTACAGTGGTCAAGACGAAGAATATTACAGCCACTACGTATAGGGTATAATCCGAACGCATATTGTGTTTCTCCCTGGTCTCCCTATTCTCTATGGAAGAGTTTAAATAATTTTCTAAGACCTAGGTGAAAAAGAGGAAGATTCAGGTGTTTGCACGCAAATCTTTGCTTACATAAGCCTATTTTCACTTCAACAGTTTGTCTTCTGGCGGTGCCTGCTTTATCAGCCCGTTTTTCATCAACAGTCTCGTAGATTCTCGCGCGTTCTGAATCATTGCAACGGCCTTGTCGTACAATTCCTTCTTGCTGGGCTTGATCCGTGCCACTCCTTGGTCTATCGATTTCAATGCGCATGCCACGGCTTCTCGCGGGTAGACTTCCCATTCCTCCATTCGGGGCAAAATGTCTTCTTCATGCATTCCGCGTTCTTCGGCGAACTTCGCCAGCTCTTGGGCAGCGGCTATGCACATGTCGTCAGTCACGGTTTTCGCTCTCACGTCTAAGACGCCTCTGAATATTGCTGGGAATCCGAGGCTGTTGTTCACTTGGTTTGGAAAGTCGCTTCTTCCCGTTGCGATGATCCGAGCTCCTGCTTCTTTGGCTTCCCAAGGCCAAATCTCAGGTATCGGGTTTGCGCAGGCGAAGACTATCGAGTTCTTTGCCATGGTTGATATCCATTCTTTCTTTATCGTTCCTGGTCCCGGCTTGGATGCGGCTACGACTGCGTCAACGCCCTTGAAAGCCTCGGTTATGTCGCCTCGTCTGCCTTCTGCATTTGTTTTCTGTGACAGCTCATACTTCCATGGGTTGTCCTCTTTCTTTATGTCTTCTCTTCCTGGGTAGATTACGCCTTTGGTGTCTGCCATTATTATGTTGCCTGGTTTCATTCCCCATCTTATCAGGACGTACGCTGTTCGTACGTTGGCTGAGCCTGCTCCGACCAAGGTAATCAAGCTCTGGTTCGGTTTTTTGCCTACTATCTTGAATGCGTTCATCAAGCCTGCGAGAATCACTGTAGCTGTTCCCTGCTGGTCATCGTGCCACACTGGAATTTGGAGGCGTTCTCTTGCTTTCTCAAGCACGTAGAAGCATTTCGGCTTTTCTATGTCCTCCAAGTTTATGCCGCCGAACGATGGCTCGATGAGTTCGCATGCCCTAACTATTTCGTCTGGGTCTTTGGTTCTCAAACAGATTGGGAATCCGTCTACGCCGCCTAGGTATTTGAACAGCAAGCCTTTTCCTTCCATGACGGGCAAGGCTGCTTCTGGACCTATGTTGCCTAATCCGAGCACTCTTGTGCCGTCCGTCACTACGGCCACGTAGTTCCATCGGTTTGTCAGTTCAAAGGATTTGTCAGCGTTCGCCTGAATTTCCTTGCACGGCGTGGCTACGCCTGGCGTGTACCAGATTGCGAAGTCCGCTGGGCTTGTTATGGAGCACTTAGGCATCACTTGTAGCTTGCCTTCATAGAACCTGTGAAGCGGAGAGGCCAACTGCGATGGTTTCTTGGCTTTGGCGAGCAATTCGTCAACCGTTGGTTTTCTCTCTTCCTTTTTTGGTTGCACCATCCTATTTGTCTCCTACTGAAGGTGATGTTGATGTCTTGAACAATAGATTTTAAGTGTTGCGGTAGACCACTGAAAAAGACTCCAAGGTTGTCAGCACGTCAATCACACTGTTTCTGGCTTGCGTTGCAAACAGTTCAAAAGGCATAAATATCGATCGGAATAATTGCAGACTCTAGAAAGATAGGGAAAACGTTCTACATGCTGACTGCCTACAAGGTATCTATAGTTCTGCTGACCGGCTTGTTACTGTTGTACGCTTTTCAGGGCTATTATCCAGAGTTCATGTCCTTCTTCTCTGAAGCTTTCCCACCACTCATAGCAGGCACAGCTGTCGTTTCATCTGGCTTTCCATTGCAGAAATATTGCATGGAGCCAAAGAATGGTTCTCCATCCTATGGCTGCTTTTCACCCTAGGGCTATTCATGTGGTTCCTCGGAGAAGCAATCTGGGCAGGCTACACGCTTATTTTGAATGTTGAAATACCATACCCATCCGTTGCGGATGTGTTCTGGTTGGGTGGGTATGTTCCTTTCTTCGTAGCACTCTACCTGTATGTCAAGACCTTCGGGTCTGCGTTGTCCCGAAAGACGCTGGCCATTTTTTCAACGATCACTGTTGTGTCAGCTATTCTTGTTTCAGCAGCTTTGATAGCGCCGACTACCCAAGCTGAAACGGACCTGGTCACCATGGTTGTAGACCTTACTTACCCTGTCTTGGATCTTGTCTTGTTGTCTGTGTCGATTTTGGGTCTCTTGGTCTTCGTCAAAGGAAACTTGAAAATCATGGGCCCTGATTAATGCAGGTATTCTGCTGAACGCTTTTGGAGATGTGCTTTTCACTTACACGGCTTCGCGGAGAACCTACCATGCAGGTCACCCTGTCGACTTGCTTTTCGACTTCGCTTACGTCTTTTTTCTGCTTGCCTTCTGCGTTCATGTTAGGGAGCTGTGAGGTTAGAAACAAGTTGGTTAAGAGAGGAGATCGGTTGAAACAGGCTGTGATTGAGGCTGTCGATGAAGGTCTGCTGACGCTTGGTGAAAGCGGGAGGGAAGCCGTGTACTTTCACCTCCAAAGTCTTTGTTCTTTGAAGAAAGAGGATGTTCCAGACAAGCCAGAAGCCTTCGACGAAGCCTTGCGGAAAATATTCGGTGTAGGTGCTGAAGTCATTGAGAGGTCAGTAGTAAAGAAGCTCTATCCCAAGCTCGGAATTGACTTTATTGAGAAGAAGAACTATGGTTTCGCAAACTACATCAGTGAGGCAGGACAAATGATCAATACGTAGGACTTAGAGAACTATTTTCAAACTTCCAAAGAACTGAAAAGAGGTTCTGGTTAAAAGAAAAGGGCTGGAAATCCTTCAGACAGCAAACTGTGTCTAATATCTTCTTTGCCCGTATCCGCCGCCGCGTCTGTCTCTTCCGCCGTAGCCCCTTCCGCCGCCACCGAAGCCTCCTCTGCCTTGTCCTCCGAATGATCGTCTCGGCTGTTCGTACACTTGGTTTGACATGTTTTTTTCAGTGTTTACGTCACCTGCAAGTGCTTTCTCTGAAATCTCAAGCGTTCCGTATCTGCCAATGTTGAGGCGCATGTTGCCTCTGAACAAGTTTATGTAGCCGTTCTTGACGTTTATCGTGTCGCCGTCGTTCACTTTTTCGATGTTGTCATCCCACAGTGTTAGGTATACGCAGCCTGTTTCGTCGCCGACTAGTGCGTCTGACACGCGGTGAGCTGCTCCGTCTCTTCCTGCTGCGATGTTTCTGATTTCGCTTTTTGAAACTACCTTAGCCAACACGTTTACTGCTCTTGAGTCTGGGGTCAATTCGCTTACTTTCAC
>Ga0315296_10000606_pt1 | contig 32748 bp, 54 predicted proteins | sample YL17G14_18_MG_FD_203921 | JGI IMG/M metagenome (GOLD analysis project Ga0315296, IMG submission 203921) | Sediment microbial communities from Yellowstone Lake, YNP, Wyoming, USA - YL17G14_18 | ecosystem: Environmental > Aquatic > Freshwater > Lake > Sediment | place: USA: Wyoming | collected... | reverse complement strand
TTATTACGGCATCTACCTTTACGCCTCCAGCAACAACACGGTCGCGGGCAACAACATCCAGTCCAACGGCAACACCGGCATCTACTTCTTTACCTCCAGCGACAACAACACGGTCACCGGCAACAACATCCAATCCAACGCTGGCAGCGGCATCACCCTCCGCACCTCCTGCGACAACAACACAATCACGGGCAACAACTGCCAGTCCAACGACGGCACTGGCGTCGACCTCGTCGCCTCCAGCAACAACACAATCTCGGGCAACAACTGCCAGGGCAACGATATTAACGGCATCGCCCTTGCCGCCTCCAGCAACAACACAATCTCGGGCAACTACTGCCAGTCCCCTGTCGGCAACGCAGGCATTCTCCTCGACACCAATAGCAATAACAACACGGTTACCGGCAACAACTGCCAGGGCAACGACGACTATGGCATCAATGTCGTCGCCTCCAGCAACAACACAATCACGGGCAACAACTGTCAGTCCAGCCTCGGCATCGGCATCGGCATCTCCGCCTCCGACAACAACACCATCGCGGGCAACAACTGCCAGTCCAACGGTTATGTGGGCATCTGGCTCGAATTCTCAAACAACAACACCATCACGGGCAACACCGTGGTCGGGAACTCCCAAGCGCTTGATAACACCTACGACGGCATAATTATTGATAATAACTCGGACTACAACAACGTGCAGGGGAACACGGTCAGGCACGCGGGGGGCGCGAACCAGCACCGCTACGGCATCCGGATAAACAACGCCAACTGCGACGGCAACCTCGTGATCGACAACGACCTCTACCAAGCAGGCAGGACGTTGGACTACAGCGACGCGGGGACCCTCACCATATACCACAACAACAGGATCACTGTGGGATGGGTGCCGTGAGAACACGAAATATGTCTTAATTCATACAAAGGTGTGTACTAAAAACTACAATTTAGAAAGCCCCGCGCGGCTTGGCCTCCTCCTTCTCCCTGAGTAGTTTTAAGGCCGTCTCCACCGCGTGGCTGTAGCTGCGGAACCTGCCAGCCTCTACCTTCTTCTCGACCCAAGCGTTCAGATCTCCGTCCTTGATGTACACGTTCTTGGTCGCCATCATTCCACTGCCATTTTATGTTATACCTGCCATTTTATGTTTATATCGGCAATCCTTTTAAGCTCATCGGTGTAGGTCTTCTCACGGAGGAAACTTAATGGTTGCTTATCAGTATGGCGGATTTTGGAGCGCAATAGCATCAGACGCAGACGGTACGATAATCGGGCTAGAGAAGGCGACGCTGAAGCGACTCGCCGACATCGACGCACTGGAACTTTGGAACGACATCCACCGGGTAGCTCACCCAGGTCAGCACCCGATGATCGCCGAAATGATCGATAAGAACAGCGGATACATCCGCGCTCTCGTCGAGGCGGTCAACGATAACTCCAAGCAGGGGTACGGTGGACTAGCGGCGGACGGCAACGAGCTGACCGCACAGTGGTTCACTCCAGAGGACTTCCACGTGTCCGGGGACGACAGCTTGTGCCACTACAGCGGATGGCAGAGGTGGCAGATCGCGGCAGGTATCGAGACATTCATCGGGGGCACAACCCTCGAGGAAGAGGGCTTGGTACTCCTAGGATTTGCGAACCCAGTGTCCGGACCGATTTCGGATGCCGTAAAGATTTACAAGGGAACGGAGCAGAGCGTGGTCGAGCCGATGAACTGGCTGACCAAATTGATATGCTGCAAGGCATTCGATCCACTGAAGGCCAAGGAGATGAGCGGTATCTACTGGGGCGGTTGCACCGACTGGACTCAGAACGAGTTCTACGGCGGAGGCTCGCGTGATCTACCGATTCACGAGCTTAGGAAGCCGATCATCATACCCCCAGAGACGACATGGCACATCGATGTCAAGTACATGTCGAGCGGCTCAGACGCACTTACGCCATTGGGATTCAGAGTCCGAACTGCATCAGCAGCTTGGAACTTGGCGTTCTAGGCGCACAGGCAAAACAAAGGGCAGGCAAAACACCTGCTCCTTTTTCTTTTTTTATTTTTCTTTCTCATCGGGTTTTGCTGCATTTGAGGGGCTTTTTGTGACTTTTCTTACTTTTTGCCAAAACGCCGCAATTCGGGACTTTCAAGGGGGTGATTTGAGATGAATAGAAAAGCTAAATATGCCGCAAAAAAGGGTGCAAGTGGAGAGCGAATGGCAATTAACCTCAGACTAGTAAAGCGGGTAATAGGATTTGCTTTAATACTCTATGGATTTTTGGTCGCGGCCACGCCTTTGCAGTATGCAACATGGATTCCATCTGATCATATATTTTTGGCTGGGCCTGCAAGTTTTATCCTGATGCTTATCGGAGCCATTTTACTATTGCGGAGGTAGCACACATGAATTTTACAGATATACAGAAAAATCGCATTGACAACGAAATACAAGAAGTTAGAGATAGAAGAAATGTTTGGTTGGCCACTTCTCTCTCTGCTCCAGTAATTATCTTTGGCGCATTGTTCTCGGTGAATCAGGGGGGAGTGGGGGTCGCAGCTGGTTTATTAGCTTATCTTATTTTTGATTCAATAAGGGATAAAACTCAAGAAGAACTTGAATCGAAGATTAAAGAATTAAGGAAATTAGAAGAAAATAGAGTGGGGGCGAGAAAACGGCAAAAAAGGAAATCGAAACAGTAGCGATGAGCGAAAAAGCAAACGAAAAAGAATTCGAGCCAAATGACATCGCAAAAATAAATCTTGCTCATCGTAGATTTGTTAGCACTGCCCTCACCCATGCTAATTTGAGTGTTGTGGTAGCAATCTCATCAATAACTATCTTTTTTGGTGTTTACGGTTATCTTGGGGGCGATGCAAGCCTAAGCGATTTTTGGAGAATCACCATCAGTTTTATTCTTTCTATGGTTATTCTAGCTCTCATTGGTGGGATGTTTGTCCGTTCAACAATGAAAAACATGGAAGCAGCGCACAAAATAGAACGAAAATTGAAAATTGAAAAAATACTTGAAGAATTAGAGATCGAAGATACTTAGTTAGCAATTGTTTACGGTTTCGTGCCTAGTCGCTTGCTCTATCAGCGAAAGCCAACGATTTTTACCAAGACCGAGATTGATTCCAGCTACTTCGGCTGGCGTTTTGTTGTCGAGTCCCATGTGCGGTCTTATGAAATTGTAATAGATTTGGAATCCATGCACGAATGTCGGCGTTGATCCATCCGTATCGAGTCCTCGCATGACCTTGTTTCTCTCCCTCGTTGTCCCATGAAATCGCTCTATAATATTCTGGTTCGTCTTGTCCCCAAATTTAGAGAGACGCATGTATTCCGTTCTCGGTTCTTTCTGTGTCCAAAATTCCCTCTTGTATGCTTTCTGGTAGGCTTGCAGCCCATCCGTCACAATCACCTCTGGCCTCTTGCCAGCTTTTTGCTTGGCTCTAGCGAAAAGTCGCTCGGCATCTTCAACCTCCCTTTGCTCCGTCAGTTGCGTTGCGAGTAGGAATCTTGTGTCGCTATCCAAAAGATTCCAGAGCCACCTGTTTGCCCCATCGACATTTATCGTCATTTCGTCGGCGTGCCAAGTGTTCGAAACTTGGGGCTTTAACTCATCGACATAGCTTTTCATGAGCCGAACATATTTTTGAATCCATCTCAAGACGGTTGTATTGTGGATTTTTAATTGATGGAATTGTTTCAAGTGATCGACAATTTTTCTCAAGCTCAAGCCCTTGAAATAAAGGTCTAAAACTAGCGTGACGGTATTCGGCCTATACACCATTTTTCTGAATCCAACCATATCAACAACAAACCGATGGTTGCAGTCCTTGCACCCGAAGCGCTGGACTTTGCGATGTTTGTTCTCCCTATACCCCCGCCGAATCAGATTTGCAGAGCCACAACGCCTACAAACCATCTGTTCGTTTTCAATCCCAACTTGGCTATTTTCCATCATTTTCCTCACCACCAAGTATTACGTAATACAAGTATTATTAAAGGGGGTTTTGGGGAGGGAGAGGTCGCCGAAAGTAATATATAAAGCGGGTAGTAAAGTATTTATGCGAATAATCAAGAAGGATAATCGATAATATGGCGCAGAGACAAACCACGAGCCTCAAGATTGATCCAGAGCTGTGGAAGCGGGCGAAGCATGTGGCCATAGACGAAGGGACAAGCATAGGCATCTTGGTCGAAACAGCCCTGAAGGAATACATCGGGCGAAAGAAAGCAAAATAACTTTGCTGTTTTTAATCGCTGTTTGAGGTAGAAGTGAATATTTAAGTAAGGTCACTATAAGTAACTATTGGTGACTAAAAGTGACCAAGAGTGACAGCAATACAGTGAAGATTGACGAATATCTGCTCAAGAGGATAGAACTTGTATTGAAAAACAAAATATTGAGGATACATTATTCTTGCAAAAAGCAATTCGTCAATATCGCTGTGGTTGATCTTTTAGAAAAACTGGAAAAGGAAGAAAATGAATAAATCTCACTTCAATTCAGCTCATATAGGCATGAACGTGTTGAATAAAAATGGAAAAAAACATTCGTCAGAAGTGTCTTATTCAATTCCTAAAATTACACATCAAGCTATTTTTATAGAAGATGCATTAAATTTTCTTAAAAAAATGCCAGATAAATCGGTTCAATTAATTTTGATTGACCCACCGTATAATTTAAATTTGGCAGTATGGGACACATTTGATAATTACATGGACTGGGCAAAACAATGGCTGAGTGAATCTGAAAGAATTTTATCCAATAATGGAAATCTTGTTATATTTGGGGGGTATCAATATCAAAATGAGAAAACAGGAGATTTATTAGAAATTATGCATCATTTAAAACATAACTCAAAACTTATGTTTGTAAATTCGATAGTTTGGTATTACAAATCAGGAATGGGTGCTCACAGATTTTTTTCTAATAGACATGAAGATATTGTATGGTTTGCAAAGTCCAAGAAATATTATTTCAATTTGGATAGTGTAAGGATACCTTTTGATGATTCTACAAAAAAAGCATATATGAAGGATAAAAGACTTAATCCCAAGAGCATTGAGAAGGGGAAAAATCCGACAAATGTGTGGGAAATACCAAGATTAAATGCTACTTCAAAAGAGAGAGTTGGTCATCCAACTCAAAAACCAATAGAGGTTATAAGAAGGATCGTTAGAGGCCTGTCCTACCCGAACTCTCTGGTGCTGGACTTTTTTGCAGGCTCTGGAACAACAGGGAGAGTTTGTATCGAAGAAAAGAGACATTGCATAATGGTGGATAATGATAAAAAAACTCCTAAATACTTTAAAAAACACATAAAAAAAATGAATTTAAACAAACACTCGAATGAATTTACATTAAACATAAAACCAAAGTTGGAAGACTTTTTAGATGATGTGAAGAAGTCTTAGTTCATCAATTTTACTTTGGTTTATAACTCCTCTTTCTAATAGATTACTATATATCTCTACGTTGACTTGACGAGTGCCATATTGCAATTTATCATGACACCAAGAACACACTATCAAAATATTAGATGGCACATCTGGATTCTTACCGATTTCTCTCCCTCTACTCATATCAACCATATGATGATGTGAAATAAATAAAACTCCATCGGGTTTTTCAAATCCTCTTACTCCGCATACTTGACAAGTGTAATTTCTTTTTCTTTTAAGTAATGGTGGCAAGCTTGGATTTCTTGGATATGTGCAATAAAACGTGGGCAGTTTCTGAAGTTCTCAGTTTTGCAGTATTTCGATAACACATCTTTTTCTATTTCGTATGCCTGTCCAATGTTACATGCCTCCCCTTTGGTGAAAGAAGCCACGCCAGCCCTGATAAGATAAATGCATTGCATTCAAATCCCTCCATTATCTCGTTTAATCCAGATGCTATATAAATAGGCGATTCGAAGGGCACAGAGTGATTGCTATGCCTGAAAAAGGCAAGATTGTCCCGACTTTGCGTAAAGAGCAAAAGTCCCGAATTGCAACACCCGAAAACCCATTTTTCAAGTCCCGATGATGCACCAGAACCTCTCATCGATAGATTTATAAAGAGGTTGAACCAGACAGTTTATCAGACGAGATACATAGGTGATTCAAATTATTGGAATCGTCCCCGAAGCTTGGAAAAAGCTGTTGGAGCCAAGGCACATAGTTCGCTTCGTCGGTTCACACCCTGAATACTGGCAGGAGCGAGTTGCTGGCAAATACTTCAGAATAATGCTGACCCAGCAGATTGTCTACGATCGAGCGTACATCTTGGGGGCGGGAGCAACCTCAGCCGCTATCGACATCTCCGACGACAACGCGGCGATAGGGGACCTCGGGTTGTACCCGGACAACTCAATGACGCTGTACGAGATCTTGGTCGGGATGAAAAGCACAAGTGGATCAATGTTATGCTACCCGCGATACCCACCGAACGAGTGGTTTATAACACTTGAGGAAGGAGGGTTCATCCCGAACGTGGCGAGCAACAACCTGCGATACCTCGGGCCGTGGTCGGAGGAGATTACACCCTACGACAGGCCGCAGGTCCGCCTCCACACGATAAAGGAGGAGGAGTCGATCGGGATAATGCTCTACAACGATACAGACGTTTTCAACAAGGTCGTCTTGGGCTGGGTCGTCAACCGATGCCTCTTGAAGCACGTGAATAAGGAAGAACTGTCGGATAACGAGCTCAACCGGTGCAGAGACCTGATACATGCAGGCCTCACTACGAGGGGACATTGGGGGGAGACCAGCCCGTAGGTGATAATGATGGCAATGTTTGAACGGAGCCTTTTCAACAAACCTGTGAGCGTTACGCGGCAGGCCATGATGAGTGGCGTAGCGAGCGACATCACAACTGGAACGTTTTTCTTCGGTTCGCCTTGGGCGAAATTAATGTATCTCAAAAGGATAGAGTGCCACGGACCGTCGGGAGTGTTCCTCGAGATTTACGACGACTTCGAGGACGAGATCACCGGTGCAAGCGGGTTTGAAAAACGCAAGGATCTATTCATACCCTGTGTTTGCACCCTACCAGAGGGCCAGCTGATCGAAGATATAACTGAAGATGTTCCAATCTTGGGCGACATCTGGGTGTTCCCAAGTCTCAGCGGAGTGGACCTGACAATCGCGTGTCGTACCATGTAGCGGGAAGATGTTCATGTCCTGTGGGGACGCGAGGAGTCTAGGGCTCCTCGCCTTCTATTTTTAGCAAAGCTTATATACTAATATCTACTATATTATACCATGCCAAAGTACAAGTCGGTCAAATTGCTCGAAGAAACCTATGAACAACTGGACAAGCTGAAACACCCGGGGCAGTCCTTCGACGGGATCATCCGAGAACTCATCATGGAACTCAGGGGGAAAAGGAAATGAGGGTTAGATGCGATTGGTGCGGAAAGGAGTTTAGAACGTCATCTTACCAGATAAGAAGAAATAAACATCATTTTTGCTCACGCAACTGTATAGCAAAGTGGCGGTCCGAAAATATTTGTGGCGAAACTCACCCTAATTGGAAGGGAGGAAGACATAAATTCAAATGTGATTGGTGCGGTGAGACCTTTTTCTCTAAACACGATCCAGAGAGAAGCAAACATCACTTTTGCTCAAGGAAGTGCAAAGGAAAATGGTGGTCTAAAAATATCCAAGGAGAGAATCACCCAAACTGGAGAGGCGTTAGAGTAGAGGTTAAATGCGACGGGTGCGGAAAGCTTTATAGAGTGAAAAGAAAGGATTTGAAAGGTCGCAAAAATCACTTTTGTTCTTATGAGTGCTATTGGGAATGGGTGACTGGGGAGAATAGTCCGTTCTGGAAAGGCGGACATGAGCCGTACTACGGTCCTAATTGGTTTAGGCAAGCGAGGATAACCCGGGAGAGAGATTATACATGCCAGATATGTGGTAGGGAGGAGGACGGACGGGCACTCGATGTCCACCACATAATTCCGTTTAGAGAGTTCGGGTTAGAACGATACAAAGAGGCAAACCAGCTATCGAACCTAATAACTCTTTGTCGTCCTTGTCATGTAAAAGCAGATAGTGGAAAAATATCGATAGATGTGCCAAAGGGGATGATCGCATAGTTTTTTGTGTTTTATTCCGGCCCTCAAATTCTGTAGGCAGTTCAAATGAAGCCCTCAACATCGTCAGAGCTCGCCCAGATATATTTTTGCCCGTTTCAAACGCATCGATCGGCGGCAAGCCCGGGATTTTGGAGGTCCCGACGCTGTTCGGCTCTTCGATGTACTATCCCGTGGCCTCACTTAAACACGGTTTGGACGCCCTCGATAAAAAAGTCGGAATTGACGGCATTTTAATCTGCACGGTGGGCGGGGAGCTGTACGGCGCGTTACCGTGGATAGTTAATCGATTTCCCACCGCATGGAGATTTAACGTGAACCCCCTAGAACACACGTTTGATCCGGGCATGATCGAGTTCGTGCCACAGGTTCTCCACACGCTCACCCAGGTCGATGCCATAGTGCCGTGCTCCCCGTTCGTGGAGGAGAACCTGAGGGCGCTCGGGGCGCAGAACACTGTCGCCATCCCCACCTGCATAGACACCGAGGATTGCCCTCTCGCCAAGCCGACTACGGACATGGTGGTCAGCCTCATGCGAATCTCACCAATAAAAAATTTACTCACGAGCATCCTAGCTATGAATATTGTGTGTAATGAGATCCCGACAGCAGAGTACCACATCTACGGCTCGGGGGACATGGCGGGCGCAGTCACCGGCTGGCTGGCTAGGATGAACGAACCGAGGATAAAATATGAGGGGTTCGTGCCGGCGCAGAGGGTCCTGTCGAGAGCGAAGGTCGGCCTCCAGCTGTCGATAAGCGAGAATTATTCCCTGAGTGCGCTCGAATTTCTGGCATCCGGGGTCCCGTTAGTGTGCAGCGATATACCGGGGCACCCGAAATCGGCGTGCCGGGTGAACTTCGACTCGATAAAGCAGACGGTCGAGGCTGTGAAGAGGCTGCTTACCGATGACGACTATTGGGAGGCGAAGAGGAAGGAGGGGCTGGAGGAGGTCAAGGACTACGACGTGAGGGTTGTCGTGCCGAAGTATATTTCGCTGTTCGAGAAGCTACAGAAACTCAAGGAGTTGAAGAGAAGGGGATGACAATGACGGCAGAATTTATTTCCACGGCAATAATTATACTGAGCGTATGCGCACTCGGTTACTATCGAGAATGGAGGCTGATAGATGAACGGGTGCGATTAAAAAGGATCCATGAGGAGTTGAAGAGAAGTGGGTAAAAAAGGAGGTTTTGAAATGGAAAAGAAAAAGGGGCTCCCGTTCTCGTCTCGTAGGTTGGTGCAGATTGATGGCGAACTACGGGACCTGAAAGCTGAACTCGTCGGTACCTTCGGCATGGATGTGATTAGTTTAGAACTCCAGCGAGATGTGATAAGGCGGCACCTCGGTAAGGCTTTCATCGACTCAGTTAATAAGAAGGCGAGGTAAAAAATGATCGTTAAAATCATCGAGTGGATGCACCGACCAGGTACATTTTCAAGATGGGCCGCCGACTGTTTCGCGGACGCGGGGTGCAGGGTCGTGATCAGCACCGACTGGAAGGACACGAGCGGATGTGATTTAGTGTATACTCCAGTACCAGGATTGAAGAAAACCGACTCCCCGCTGTTCACACAATTTGAAGGCTACGGAAACGTATCCATGCTCCCAGGAAGCAAGCCATCGCCGCAGGTAAAGAGAACATTCGATAACTCCGATAAAGTAGGCATTATCGATCCAAATATGTTTATCGAGTTGCTCAGGTGCGGAATTGACCAGAACACGCTGATGATACCGAACCCGATACCAGACATCACGATACCGCCGAAGGAATCACCAGAGTTCAGAGTGTTCTATCCCAGTGGTTGCTGGGGGATTAAGCAGCCGGGTAGAGTAATCCAGGCGGCAAAAATAGTAGGGAAGGAGGAGCCGAAAATAAAGTTCGTGATGGCAGTGGGGTCGAAGACCTGGCACATGCCCCTGGACTGGCTGGAGCTGGACAACATCGAGTTCCTGCCCAACCTGCCCCATGATAAATTCCTTGAGCAGTACGCCAAGGCAGACATCGTTGCCCCTTTCTCCGCAGCAGAAATCTTGCCCTGGACCGTATTTGAGAGTTTCATTGCGGGCAAACCAACTTTAGTGGACAAAATAGGAATGGTACAGTCAATCCACCGCAAGCACGTCGAGGAGATGGTGAGCTGGTTTGGCACCCCATCCAGACTATTTCATGACAAGTGGGAGTGGCAGTACGAGGGTGGCCTGGGGGATCACTACCTCCGTGCGGACTCTGCTGAGGGGTTGGCCCGATTAATATTGGAGCTCTACAAAGATGAGAAGAAGCGTTTAGAACTTGGTAACAACGCGCTCGAGTGGGTGGACGCCTACAAATGGAAGCCGAAGGACAAGGGCGAGAAGATACTGGAATTGATGGGGCTGAAAACTTGAGCGACCCTCCTGCCCCTCCTGCTGAGATGATTGCCATAGGTGATACTCTAATTGTGGACGGATTTCTCCTCAAACCAGAGGACATCTACATATGCGGGGGATGCAACGGCAGAATGCGCTATTGTTTGTCAGAAAAAAACAGACCTCCATGTGGCAAATGCGGCAGCACAAACTGGGTTCCGATGAAGGCTGTCGAACACGGCAGTTACGTCGAACTCGTCAGAAGCGATAAAAGGAGCTGAGAAAACGGAACTAAACCCCTGGCGCTTTCTGAGCGAGGAGGATCTAAAGAAGTTCCTCACGGACCCACTGAATGATGAGAATGCTCCCGATCGAAAGCTCGTCATCGACTACCTGCGGGAGAAGTTCCATTTCATCGGGTTCCTCGACGTCGGATGCGGGACCGGGCACCAGTACCTCACCCTCAAGCAATCCTTGCCGAGGACAGTTTCACCGCTTACCTTAGCCACAGGGATAGAGTTCAAGTACCTCGGAGTGGACAATACGCAGAAGATGGTCGACTTCGCACGGAGCCGGTTCCCCGAGGCAGAATTCGTCGAGGGCGACATCAACGAACTCCCATTTCCAGATGAGTCTTGGCCCATCGTAGGTTGCCGTCATGTGTTGGAACACCTACCAGGATACGAGAAGGCGTTATCGGAGCTGGCTCGAGTGTGCTCTGATTGTCTGATAATCTGCCTCTGCAAGCCGCTCGCCGGCAAGCAACAGATCCAAGTGATAGGTAATCCGCCATCTCAGACCAAGCCCAACGAATTTTCCGAGCACTACCTAAACACCTACAGTAAGGAGCCCTTCATGAAGATGCTAAAAAGCCTGGCCTTCAACATCGAGGTAGATAAACTCGTCGAGGTCGGGGGTTTTTTCGGAAACTACGAGTTAATTATTGCGAGGAGGTGAGAGGGTGGGTGATAAAGAACAAATTGAAAGGCTAAAAGAAATAATAAAGATTGCGGATAAGTTAAAATGGATTTATCCGCCAAACAGCTGGATGGAGAACACGTATCCGCTTATGCAACTGTCGGATGTTGAAAAGTGCATGATTGCTATGGTGGACGACTTTGAGCTTGAACGAATGAGAAAATGGTACGAAGAGGAACTGAAAAAGGAGGAAATTAAACCATGATCGAGGGCAAAGATACGCCGGTCAACTGGTGCGAACAATGCCCCGAAAGGCGAAGGACGACGGGGATCAGGAAGCTGTCTGACGGGGACCCAACGGTTCTGGCGATCGGGCTGTACGGCGAGCCGCAGCTCGGCTTCGACAGCGTTCTGGGAACCAAGCTCATCGATGAGTTAAAGAAAAACGACGTCGGAGTGTACCACGTCCACCCACTTGAGACGAACTACGATGACATGCCCGAGGTCGACTTCGCCATATCGCTTGGCCCCCCAGGAAGGGCGAGGATGCTGGGGGAGGACTTTCAGGAGTGCGACAGGGGAACGACCAGCTTCATCCAGACCGTGATGAACCGGACGAAGATAGCACGAGTGATTCTACAGGAGTGGCCCTGGCACATCCCCCCAAAAATCGAATTGCGATCGCTGAAGTCGCCAGTCCTGAACTTCTCGTTCGGGCCGATGAGTAAAATGGAACCGTGGCCCGAGCAGTGGGGGCAGGGCTGGTTCTACTATCGTGGCGTTTACTGGCTGTACCCATTTGCAGACAAGGAGAAGAACCATCCAGGACGCAAGAGGGACTTCGTGGTTCTGGACTGCCCCGACCCCAACAACAGCAACTGGGACTTCAGCGAGCACATAGTCAAGGTGCTGGACGAGCTAGGGGTGGACTACTTCCAGGCCGCGCGAGATTTCAAAGACCGGATACCATACGAGGACTTCGCCGAAAAGCTCAACCAAGCCAAGCTCTACTTCCAGGTCAAGGCCGAGAGCTACAGCATGACAGCCATAGAAGCCGTAGCGTCCGAGGCGATCGTGCTAGGAACCTTCTTCACGTTCAGGAAGGTGTATTCGGACGAGTTCAAGTTCACGATGATGCCCGACACCAACTACGTAACCCTGAGGAAGGCGGTCACGATGGGGCTCGATGTTTACGACGATCCAGAAATCAAGGAACGCCTGCGGAGGATGAGAGAGAAGCTGTGGGACTACAAGAGGCTGGCTTGGGAGATCTCGGACGCCATGAAGAAGTTAAAATATGGATGGAGAGGCGTGAAATGAGCGAGGAATACTGGAAGGCTAAGAAAGTCGCAGACGATTTCGAGGTCTACTGGAATCAGAGGAACAAGGCATCGTTAGAGAAGCGATGGGGACTTGTCCAGCGTCTAGCGAAGCCACCTTACTCCTCGATTCTCGACGTCGGGTGCGGGTTAGGTAATCTCATTGCGTTCACATCGTTGGCCACCAAAGACAACTACTGGGGCATCGACATCAGCCCACCCATGGTTGAGAGAGCCAGAGCGTTGCACCCTAGCTATCGTTTCAAGGTCGAAGACCCGATGAAGTTCGGTGAGGGGCAAGCAGATCTGGTCGTTGCACACGGGTTCCTCCTCCACCAGCACGACCTGTTCCTCAAGCTCCATAGACTCACGCAGCTAGGGGAGCACCTGATATTCGACGTGCTTGTGACGAGGGAGGGGTACTCGAGGCGCAGTCCCAAGGGTTATTGGACGAGGGTGCTGGGCGATGAAGAATACGGGTTTATGAAAAAGGATCTCGAGAAGGAGTTTGTCCTAGAGGAGGTCAAGTTCGGCGAGTGGAGCGGGCACACGGAATACTACCTGAATTGCAGGCGGATTTAATGTACCTTACGATCGAAGACCTAACGAAGGATTGGCTTTTCTGGCCAACCAAGTGGGATTGGTGCAAGGAGCCGATACAGGATACCCTAAGGATCCTCGAGGAGTTTCCCAGAACCGACCCGAAGATCACCCCATACTACAAAATTTCGGTCGGCATAGTTTCTAGGAAAAGATGGTGGCACGACGCGAAGACGGCAGCGGACTGCGTGAAGCAGACGCTGTACTTGAGGGATCTCCGCAGGAGCATAGAGAAAGAGGGAATAAAAGAGGCCATCACAGTTAAAATCAGGGGCGACGGAAAGATATTCGTGCAGGACGGCTATCATAGGTTATTTTGTGCGGACTACATAGGATATAAGAAGGCGATACCCGTGAGCATAGCCCACGTGGACCCCAAGTTCAGGGCGATTGAAAGCATCATGCTGAAGCTGGGGAGCGGGAAGAACACGTACCACCCAGTAGCGCACCCATATTTTAGAGATTGGAACGCATGGAGGGCTGACACGCCAGCGAGGTTCAATACAATACTCTCCAAGCTCGGGGATGCCAAGACGGTTCTTGACATCGGCGCATGTGAAGGCTTCTTCTCAATCAACTTGGCGGCGAAAGGGTACGACGTAACGGCGGTTGAAGCCAGTACCGAGAGGGCAAAAGTCCTAAAGTTCTTCGCCGACCTGCGCAAGGTAAAACTGTCGATCGTCACCGAGGACTGGCGGAGCTACTGTGAGAAAACCGAGAAGGAGTTTGACGCCGCGATATTCCTGTCGACGTTCCACCACCAAGTCATCCAGGGAGGGCTAGGCGAGTTCGAGAAGCTGGGCCTCATAAAGACGAAAAAGCTTTTCTTCGAGATGGCGACAAACCGCGAGCCCAAGATGGCGAAGTTCCCCAACTTGGACAACAGCGAGATGGTCAAGCTGGTGCTGGCGAACACCAAGTTCACGCAATGGGAAAAAATCTACACCGGGCTGAGCCCCTTCGTCAGAGATATTTTCATGTTTACTTGAGGCGATTATTTGAAATTTCCGCTATGGTCCACGTTCCTGCTCGAGACCCAATCGTACTGCAACCTCAGGTGCCCTAACTGTATGAGAAATACAGAGCCCACGATTAGTAGGTTCAGGGACGGTCAGCCGATAAAAGAGAGCATGCCAACAGAAAAAGTCCACGACCTCATAGACCAAGCATCCGAGTTAGGGTACAGAGACATAATCCACTTCTGCTACTACAGCGATCCAACATGTGAGCCAAGGCTCGTTTCCTTCGTTAAATACGCTAGAAGTAAGGGGATGCGCCCAATAGTTCAATCTAATGGAGTTCTGCTGACGGATGAGCTGTGTAAACAGTTGGATGGAGTTGCGTGTAAGATCATACTTGGGTTGGCAAACACGAAGCCCTTAGAATACTGGCGGGCGAGGTTCCTCAATACAGAAGTCTTCGCTGCCACCGGGGGAGACAAGGCGAGTAGCTGGTGGCCCACGCATTTTTTCCCGCAAAAGGAACGATTGCAGGAGGGGATAAGGAAAAACATAAACACCACGTGCCACATACCCCGCAAGTACCTGATAATCCAGTACAACGGTGAAATGTCGCTATGCTGCGATGACCTATCCCATGCGTGGGATCTCGGAAACGCATTTGAGAAATCATTGGAGGAGCTATGGTGGTCAGAGAAGCATACAGAGATTCTGAGAACGCTGTCTGTACCAGGTGGGCGGTTAAATTACCCCTACTGCCGCATCTGCCCAGCTGATAAGGTGATAGCATGTGGCTAGGAAACGATGTTCTAAAAGTGTTCTTCGACGAGGATCTGGGAGGTATGCCTACGGCGGACAGCTTCGGCATCCTCAGGGCGGTCTCGATTGAGATAGCCCGCACAAGACCCTTCCCATTTTTTCAGTCGCTGTACGATACAAGGTCCCGCATAAAATGCGACGGTTCCAGGCTCGTAGCATCGGGCGTAATGTGCAAGCCCGTGCCACCTGAAGATTTCATTCTACCGCTTCGTACGATTCCCCCCCTCGGGGAGATCTCGCCCCATACATACGAGATGGAGGCCACGGTCGAGGGAAACAGGTTGAGCCTAGCGTACAGGTTGAACGTCGCAGCGGAAGAGAAAATCGTGCACTCCAAGATATGGATGTGGACCAAGCCCTTTCAGAGCTACACGATAGACGGAGAGACATTCAACGTCAGAAACAAACAGCCAGCATGGGTGGAGCATTGCGCAAAAAGCGGGGGAACTTGGTATTTCTTAGAAGCGAGAGCTGGGCAGCCGAAGTCAATCACCCTGTTCGATTCCAGCGGCAGGCTGAGGATTTCGGGAGCAACTATCCCTCCATGCTACACAGAAATTCAACGCTACGAACACGAGAAGATGGAAGTGGTGTACGGGTGGGCCAAGAACCTGCTCCAGAAGGGCACGTATTCGGGCAAATTGGAGCTAACGTATGATGGATAAATCGAGGCTCCCCCCGTCGATCAAAGACAGCTTCCGAGGGGACCTATTCAAGGACTGGGTGCCGGAGATCAGGCCCGAGAAGTGGCTCATGCGCCTGCCCAGCGATGTCGTGAAAGACACAGAGCCGAAGGGCAAGACCGTGCTGGACGCGGGGACGGGCAGGGGGAGGTTCGCAATAGCCTTCGCCGAGGCGGGAGCGGCGAGGGTCGTCGCGGCGGACATTTCGCCATACATGCTCGGACTCGCCCGCGAGTCGGCCAACCGATGGGGCGTCTCGGACAAGATCTCGTTTGAAATCGGCGACGTGGAGAGCCTGAAGTACCCGGATAATCACTTCGACATCGCCTGCTGTATGGCTGCAACGCCCCACCTACCATACCCAGAGAGGGCCATCTCCGAGCTCGCGCGGGTGTGCAAGATCGGAGGGCTGGTCGTCGTCGATGCGCCGATAACTGAACCGCCGCAGCAGGGGGATTACTGGAAAAGCTTTACCGAGGACGAATTCAAGAAGCTCTTTGAAATAGACAGTTTGAAAATCGAAGTATGGCGCAGGTACAGCTTGCTGGACGTGGAGACATCGACGATAACGTGCGTGGCCCGCAAGAAGCAAGAAACAAAAACCTTAGCTGGTCTACGAGGAGAAGAAATGAAACGAACGTGTCAGGAGTACCTAGCTGAGAAGGAGAAACTCGTCAAGGAGTGCGGCGGACTACACCCATACTTCCTGCTGGACGACTATGAGAAATCCCACCAGAATTTCTTTCTGAGGTGGCTACAAGCCAACATCAGAGACAAAGATGCTACGATACTCGATGTCGGATGCGGGACGGGGTTCTTGGCCCTCCGGCTCCACGATCTCGGGTACGACAACTACTGCGGTATCGACATCGACCTCTATCACACTATTGGAATCGCAAGGGAACTCCTAGCTAAGTTTGGTCTGGAGCCCCATCTCTGGGTCGAGCAAGCGGAGCATACGCACTTCCAAGACGGGCAGTTCGATGTCGTCTGCGTACTCGATGCCTCCTACTTCAAGGATTTCCACATGGCCGCCACCTGCAAAGAGGCCCATCGGGTACTGAAGCATAGGGGCTATCTGGTGATGGATGTCGAATCCAAACCCTCACCTATGAAGGTCCACCCCAATTTCTACAATAAGGAGGAGATGAAGAAACACCTATCTGACTTCAGCGATATAGAATTTAGGGAGTTATCCACTACGAGGTACTTTGTGTTGGCGAGGAAGGGTTGAAAAAAGTATGTGGCTAGGAAACGCCGAGTGCGTGGCCCGCAAAACCTTAATTAAACAGGGAGCAAAAGGAATGAATGTGGATAGGGCGTGATAATAATGGCTACACCTCACGAGGGCGAAGTTTATGCTGACGGATACATAAAGGTTCCAGCCGGGCGTTGGTTCCATCTCATGGACGCGCTCTCGCGCAAAGGTGATTTGGAGGAAGCCATCCTACGCGTCCTCGGCAAGATAAACGAGAAGCTGGCCGCACCTCGACCAGCCCCTCCAGCAGTGCCCCCGATAGTTCCTCCCGCCCCAATAGCGTGGACCCCGCTCACCGACCGGCTCGACGTAATCACGAGAGATTTCCGCGAGTACCTCGGCTACATCAAGTCGTTGCCCATCGCAAGGGTGGCAAGGTACACCGGCGCGGCAGTGACTTGGCAGACACTGGTGTCCTGGAACGTGGGGCGCATCTGGGCGAAGAGATTTGGGATGCTCAGAGAGATCTCCATGATCTCCAACAACCTCCCCAACACAAGATTCAGGCTCAGGATTGAGCTCGGGTCACCGCTTAATACAAAAGTGACAATTTTCGACGAGGTTACAATTCAAGCTGCGCTTACCCTGCCCTTCCCGGAGAACCTTCTGCCATACGACACCTGGGTTTATTTAGATGTCCGGTCACTCGGTCCCGCGATAGTTGCAGATGGTGCTGTGGCAGGGTCGGAATGGAGTTAATGCTGATGCCGTTATCAAATAGCATGGCCGCAGGGTCAGCCCATAATGTAAATGAAAACCAAAAACCCATTGCGCCATCCTGCGGCCTCACGGAAGTGGTTTAGATGGGTTTTGGGACTCCGATAAGACGGTCAGCCACACTAATGGTCGCGGCCTCGAACTCAATAAACAAGGATGTGGACTACGTTTGTGACGGAACCGATGACCAGGTGGAGATCAACGCAGCCATCACCGCGCTGGGGGCGATCGGTGGAACTGTCATGCTCCTCGAGGGCACGTACAACATAACAGCCTCGATAAACCTCGCCTCAAACGTCACCCTAATGGGGCAGGGCGCTGGGACGGTGCTCAGGATACCCAACGGGCACAACAACAACCTAGACGTGATCTCGGCCTCCAGCGTGAACCGCGTGCTCGTGGCGAACCTGAGGATAGACGGGAACAGGGCGAATCAGGCCGCAGGAATCATGCGCGGGATATACTTCGAGACCGTCACTTACTCGGAAATCGCCAGGTGCCGGGTGGAGAATCTTCGTTTTGATGGCATCCGCCTCGCCACCTCCAGCAACAACAACACGGTCGCGGGCAACAACTGCCAGTCAAATGGCAACTCCGGCATCCGCCTCGCCACCTCCAGCAACAACACGATCACGGGCAATAACTGCCAGTCCAACAACAACGAGGGTATCGTCTTGGACGCCTCCAGCAACAACAACACGATCACGGGTAACAACATCCAGTCCAACGACTACGAGGGCATCCTCCTCTCCATCTCCAGCAACAACACGGTCGCGGGCAACAACTGCCAGGGCAACGAGGCGGGTATCGTTTTGGACGGCTCAAACAACAACACGATCACGGGCAATAACTGCCAGTCCAACATTACTTGTGGTATCTACCTCACTAACTCCTCCAACAACACGGTCACGGGCAACACCTGTCAGGGCAACGGCACCAACGGCATCTACATCTACGACTCCGCTTACAACAACACGGTCACGGGCAACACCGTGGTAGGGAACTCCCAGACGACCGACAATACATACGACGGAATCTTCATTGATGCTGACTCCGATTACAACAACGTGCAGGGGAACACGGTCAGGCACGCGGGGGGCGCGAAACAGCACCGCTACGGCATCCGAATAGATAACGCCAACTGCGACGGCAACCTCGTGATCGACAACGACCTCTACCTGGCGGGCAGGACGTTGGACTACAGCAACGCGGGGACAAGTACTATATATCACAACAACCGGATCACTGTAGGGTGGGTTCCTTAATGGCGACGCGCTCAACTTCCAGATGGGGACCCCTTCCTGAACGAGTTCTCGAACTTGTCCCAGAGCAGGGGGTCGACCTTAGTTATTACCGCCATTATGGAACCACTCAATACGAGGCTTGGTATACATCTCCCAAAGTAGGGACCGCTCTTGCGGGGTCGGCCTTGACTGCAAACAGACTCTATGCCATGCCCTTTGTATGCCCAAAGGGAATTACCATTGATAGAATAGGTGTTTATGTTTCAACCTTGTTGGCTGGCGCTGCGCGGCTGGGGATTTACGCCGATGCGGGTGGGGCAAACACTTGCTACCCTGGGGCTTTACTGTTAGATGCGGGGACTATTGATACGGGTTCTACAGGAGTCAAATCAATAAGTATAAGTCAGGCATTAGCCGCCAACACTCTCTACTGGTTAGTTCTGGTTGCTAACGCTGCCCCATCCATTTATTGTATCCCTGTGGCTGGCGTTATCAACATGCTTGGACATTCCAGCGCCCTAGGAACAGCGCAAAATGCGGGGCTGTATGTTTCCTTTACCTATGCCGCTTTACCAGCGACTTTCCCCAGCTCCCCAACTATGATAACAGTAGCACCAATACCGGCGATCTTTGTGAGGTTGAGCGCATGAGCGAGGAGATCTGGGGGAAGGTAGGAAAGGTCGAGTGCGTTCCGAGCATAGAAGGAAGATACCTGCTCGACGGCAAGAAAAAGACCGACGTGTTCGACATCAGCGGGCTGACCAAGGGCAAGATCTACCAACCCCTAGGGATGGCTTTCCAGGTGTTCGAGGACGGGACCAAGGAGCTCTGCTACGTCATCGAGGACGACGAGGGCAGGGTGAGGCTGAGGTCGACGAGGAACTTTCGGGCGGTAAAGTGAATTGGAATTGGAATAAGATAAAAGAGATAGCAGCCGGGATGCTTCTGGTAGGGTCCTTGGTCTTTATGCTATGACTCTTTATCAACTTCTGGGCCAGGGGATCCTTCTATGTGGGGGAGCCCAATCTGGTAGCCAGGTCGATAGAGACTGCCCTCATAATGGGGGGTCTTCTCTTGGCTCTTGAGAGGTATCTGAGGGATCTGGAAGCCATCAAGACGATCAAGAGACGGTTATTTATACCGAGTTGGAAGAAGTCAGAAAGAGAACATGAACAAGATCTACCAGTGTCCGAGGGATAATTGTAGGGTGTTTGAAGAGCAGTGCGAAAAGTGCATGATAAAAGAAATCTGCAAGAGGCAAGAGATCCCAAAACAAGAGCCCTAGCGATAGAGAACTTATTTAAGTCAGGGATGATAGCTAAAAGCGGTGGTATAATGGAACTCCCAGCACTTGAACTATCGACATTCCTCCTAGCCACGGTCTTAGCACTAATCGCCGGAGCTCTCAGAAGCTTCTTCGGGTGGGCCGAGAACGCGCTTAGGGACGGCGTTGTAACTAAATTCGAGTGGCAGCAGCTCGCTGGAACGATGGCGATCTACTTGGGCGGCATCAACGTCATGGCGATAGGGATCGACCCGCAGCTTGCGACCGTGGTGATGGTGGTCATCGACATGATTCGCACGGGCCTCAAGTCGTTAGCTCCGACCCAGCCGACTTCGACTGGGTAGGGCAGCAGGGTTGATTTTAACCAAACCCTCTTTTTTTTTATTTTTTTTCAAATAGAAACTCTTTTAACAAAGTTACGAGAACGTAATTTGGTATCGAGATGGGTGGCAAGAAGCATAATCCGAACATGGCCACAATTCAGGCCCAAATCGAAAGGTTAGTCGAAGAGACAAAAGGGCACAACAAACGCTTGGACGATGTCGATAAAAGGCTGGCAGTGGTCGAAAACGATATGGGTTGGGTAAAGCGCGGTCTCAAACAGATTGATACCCGAGTCTGGTTTATCCTTGGCGGTATTGTCATATCCATCCTGGTGGCCATGTTCAAGTGATCGATGATGGGAAAACTAACCTATTCGGAACTCATCAAAATGGGCGCATCCCCGGAGGTAGCGCGGGAAGCTCTACGTAGAGAAAAGATATTTAGTGAGACATCACCCCGGGAAACAGAGCCTCATCACCCCTACCAGGACCCGAAGAGAGAAATCACAAAGGGAGATGTGTGTCCAAGTTGTGGGGCAAAATGGAAGAGTATCTCATCAGGTACGGACGCAACTTACAGATGTGAGAATGGCCACGTGTGGACAACGACCAGTATGGCGTTGATGGCGTTGAGGTCGAAGACGCCGAAGAGGACTGGTTTGGAAAATGCTCTTAAAGATGAGGCATCTGCGGACATCATGTACGAAAATCTCGCCCGCGAGGCAACGGAAGCAGGTCATCCAGAGGAAGCAAGCAAGCTGAGGGGGATAGCATCCGACGAGCGCAGGCATCGGGGCATATTGGAAGACATGATACGACGGTTGGGGAGATAACAGGTAGTTGTCCACAATGCAGAAGGAAGAACTTGTCCAGGAGATCGAGACCCTGAGGATACTGGCCAATCGAAACGGCAAGTCTCCGGTCGGCCACAGGTTGAGCTTACTTGTCGGGAGAATAGTGAAAGAGGGGATCACGGAATGATGACGCACCCAAAGTGTCCGATTTGTGAAACCGATCTTAAACCGAGCGGCAAGTATTGGGTGTGTCCGAACGATAACTTTTTTTTCAGGGTTACAAGGGGCGTTCCCGGGCGCCCGATGTGGGGGGTGCAGGAGGCGGAGGTCGAGAAACCGGAGGAGAGCGAAGTCGAGCGGGTGAAGCGCGAGCACGGGGTCGAGATCACTCCCGAGGGGCTAGAGTACCTGAAGCGCCACAAGGGGTCTTTTCGGGACGCAATCCAAAAAGCTTAGCGCGGTTGCTTCGGCTGCTTGAACCCCTTCCAGAACTTTTCCTTCCTGTCTTCCAGTGTTTTCTGCTTCTCCTGAAAGAGGGGCCAGTAGGGGAAGTCCTGCCGGTGCGGCTTCGCCACCATGAACAGCCAGTTGATCACGTCGTCGTGACTCTGGTTCTCCTTCTCCTGCTCCATCAGGAATCCCTTGAGCTGGTTGAGGACGGCGTACGTTTCCGGCTTGACCCTCACGGCAGGCATAAATTTTCCCTCGTGTACAAAATAACTTAGTGAACGCCAAGCTTAAAGACTTTCCGCTCAACCTTAGTGCAGGTGTAAAAAATGAAACTATATCCCGGTGAGTATTCGATAATGGACTTGCTGGCGGTTCAGCGAACAAAAGCGTACAGGGCAGCGGCGACCCCGTTCGGACTCGATGTGACGATGCACCGATATGTCGGGCGATCCGTCGCGTGGAAGTTCGTCAAAGGCGTCGAGAACATCAGGGCCATCGGAGGCGGCGCAACGAGAGTCGCGGACAAGATAGCGGAGCTGGGAAGAATATCCGCGGCACACCGCGAGACGGGCGTTGTCCTAGCGACGATACGCGGACGAATCGTGTTGCTGCCACGCAAGGCATTCGAGGTCGCCAGGGCCCACGGAGTGCCGGCATCGATCTTGGCATCTGCTGGCTCTGCGGCTGAACTGCTTGCAGTAAGAGCCTAAAGGCGTCGGTAACGCACAAACTGACGCCTCCCTTTTCTTTTTTTGATTTTTCAGCGGAAGCTGGTTCCATGAAACTCCCCCCTCCACTCGTCGGCCCAGAGGCGACTAAGCTTGTCGAGCAGTTGATGCGGGACGCAGAGAAAGGGAAGTACAAGATTACGTTTGGACATTTTCGCGTACCGACTGCGGAAGAGTTGAAGGAGATTTTTCAGCGTAAAGCTTTAAATAGAACATAGTTTAATCGCTATACGGGATTATAGTGGGATGGTCTCACGAATTAGCTAAAAAAGAGAGCCGTAAAAGAATACTCGACGCTCTTGCTCGAGGACCCGCGACATTTAGTGAGCTTTTAAAACGATCCAAGCTATCCAGGGCGACGCTCAATTCACGCCTTAAAGATCTAGCAAATGAGGGGCTTATCGATAGAGAATACAAGTCCCCACGAAGGTTACTGATCAAGCTGGTGGCAAAAAGATGAATCTCCCATTAGAAGTCCGCGAGATGGTAAGACGGATGGAGCAAAGCACTCAAAGCGAGATTGAAGTCTGGGTGCTGAAGAAGGTCGTGTAATGATGCGGAAAATAACCCTTGGCCTGCCAAAAGGATCCCAGTTTGAAATGGCCGTCCGGCGCTATGTCACAACTGCGATCGAGCGACGGGACGCAGAAGTCAGCACCCTGGGACGCATCGAAATAATCGCCGAATACGAGACTGCGCTAAAAACAGGGGGTCGAAGGCGGTGAGGGCGATGGTAATGTGTGTGGATTGTAAAAAGGAAGTTACTACATACATTTTAGATAAAAATAATGAGCCGCACTGCCTTGAATGCACCGCAGTTCACTTATCGAAAATTGCAGGTTTAATAAAGGGGCTTGCGGAAAGGCGGGCAGCATACATTTCAGAAGAGAGGCGGGGCTGATGTCTGGATTCTGTGAGCACCAAAAGAAACCCGTGACATCCAGAACAGCCAGAGGATTCGTCTGTGAACTCGATGGTAGAGAATGTAATGCAGATACTTGGCCCGTTCCTGATTGTCCAGAATGCAAATGCCCAATCTGCGAAAAATATTTCAGTAGAGCAGACTGTCAATATGCTCCAAAAGGTTACTATGAACGGATAGTCAAAAAAATCAGGAGGGCGAAGAAGAAGGAGGCGAAGCAATAATGCCCAACTACAACTACGAAGATTTTATGAAGCAAACGGGTCTTACGGACAAAGCGCTGGGGCGGGAATACAAGTGTCCAGTATGCGGTAGAAAATATTGGTCGGCATGGGGGCACGCTCGCAGGCACGCCGAGGATGAGATAGGGCGGTTTAAAGTCGTCTACGACAGGATACCCATGGGCGAGCGCAAAAATCCGATCTACGTTGGAGATGGCAAGGCATATAGCTGGGACGATGTTCTGAACGAAGTCAAGCGCGGCACCGATCTGGCCAAACAGATGCTCGACAAGCTCACAGAGATGAGAATTATCTTTTCCTTGTCCGACTACCATCGTATCGTAAAATCTGGCATAAGTTGGAGAAGATGAGGTGCGTGAAAAGATGGTCGAGATCAATAAAATCGATAAAACCGAGAAAGGGCCGGCCGCCGAGGAAACTTCCCGCATGAAGACGTACCTATGTAGATGGTGCTCCTTCAAGACTGGCTCAAGGAAGTCGATTAGGTTGCACGTAAAAGAGCGACACGGGATCAGGGGCACAGGAGAGAAGTCATCGACAGGTTCAATCAGCTCCATTACCGCCGCTTACACCTCACAGGAGAGGTGATGCCCTGGCAGTCTCGATAATGGTCAAGCTCGAGCGGTTGCTGTCAAAGCACTTCAAGGTCGAAAAGACGGTCAAGGGCGTCCTCAAGGTGTATAGGTATCCGAAGTCAGGCAATTTTAGGTTCTCACGTGGGTTCTCGCGCAGGGACTGGGACAAAGTGACGGAGATAGCCGACAGGTACGGTGCGAATGTTAATGGCATAGGGTACATCTCCATCACCAAGAAGCGTGGCCACCAGGGTCAGAACAGCGAGATAAATCAGGGGAGAAAAAGGGCTGAGGCCAAATGCCGATAGACGTTAAGCGTATCAGGGAGTTAATCTCTAGGAACAGATCCGACATTCTGGCCGTCGATGAGTATTTCGCCCACAAGATAGGTGCGGTAACAAGATATTTGTACTTCTGGCTCGAGCGCGAGGGCCGTACGAGGGACGCAAAGCGGCTGAGGGGGATGGCCACCTCAAAGGAGCGCGTCGCTTGGCTGAGGCCCAGGGTCGAGAGGCTGCCCGAACGTTCTCGTTTTTATGCGCGTTCAATTATCTCAGAGGTCGATGTTAGAGCTGAGATAGAGCTACTAGACATCTACCTGCCGCGCATCGCCGACCCGCTTACGATTTTGAAGCAATCCATCGCGTTAAAAACGAACGAAGTCGATTTTTGTCGTGACTTGCTACGCAGCCTTCTGAGCTACCTGCCGACACAGACACGCTGGATAGCCGAGGTCGAGCGGGTTCTAACGCTCACGTTGAGAAGGCTTGACGAGCTCAGGGCGATGGTGGGCTCCCTCGAGGGGCACGTCTACGATGCCGAGACTAAGGAGCCGATCGGGGGCGCGAAAGTTGAGGTCGGCATATTTGAAATCGCTGGTCTTGCTGGAACCACAAATGCCGAGGGCTACTACCGAATTGATACCATCCCAGCAGACACTTATCCGACCAGTTGCTCCGCCGATGGTTACGAGCGCCAAGAAACTCGACTGGAAATCAAGGGCGGTGCGGTCGTTGTAAAAGATTGGTTCCTGAAGCCCATCGTGGTCGTGCCGAAGGTCTGGCGCGTTCACAAGGCCCACATGTGGTACAGGCGCTACAAAGCACGCGTCACACCGAACCCCTATGCTATGATTTCTGTCTTCGCCTATACCCGGCACCCAGACGACTACCCAGAGGAACTTTTTGACGATGCGCTGGATTTCCTTGAGAGGCGCGGGGCTTATAGGGATTGGGATATGCTACACCCAGAGGAGCCATCAGCGTTTGCCTCATTCGGGCTGGCCGAGGTGAGCGCATCCCCCGCCGCTCTCAGGAGGGGCTATTCTCCACCAGGAGCTTACTTTAAGGTGGAGGGCATCGAGCGCGAGCAGGTGGACGAGGACGAGCTAGGCGACTACGAGGAGGACGAAATTAGGTATTATGTCGCGCTTTACAAAATCCGTGGGACCGAGGCTTACATCGCATACGAGGCGTGGGGGAAGCTCGGGGAGGTATGCCCGATAGACCGCAGGGAGTTTGCGACCCATGCGGAGTTCAAGCCCCACATGGAGTCCGAGCACCCAGGCGTGTCCCCGCTCCCGCTCTGGAGAATCCATGCGCAGGACAAAAAGCCGCCGAAGTGGAAGAAAACCGAGGGATTATTGTGGCCGGAGGGGTTGGAGCTATGAGGGTGACACTCGACATCGACCACGACTGCGAGTGGAAGCGTCTTGCCCAATACTTCAACATGAAGCACATCTGCGGCGTGGACGAGATAAGGGTCTCGTCGTCGGGAAGGGGTCTCCACCTGTTCAAGCGTGGTCTCCCAATCTCCTACGAGGATAGTCTGAATATTAGGGCGATGCTGGGGGAGTGCGAAACAAGACTGAGGTTCGATGGTGAAAACAACCGCAAGCCAAAGCAAATAGCCTTCCAGGCAAAGGTCATCGACGGAAAACGCTGTGAGGCCAGAACTATCGACGAGCGCGACCTGCTGGCTCTCCCGTTCAAAAGCAGATTGCCAAAGGGGGTGTATATTCGTGGCTGAGCTGTGGAGGGCAGTCTTTAACATGACTCCAGAGGAAGCCCTGACGCTGGACGAGTGGCTCGGGCGGCGACTGAAGGAGCCTTGCACCCACCACAGGTACGAGGGGAGAATTGTGATCGAAGGGCCGACACGCGACGACGTTTTCAAAACGTCTGAGTGGGTGCGCAACCAGAACCCACTGGGAAGGAAGCTCAACTATAGCGTGATTGGCTACGATGAAAACGGTAAAATAGCATGGCTCTCCTACTGTAAACTGTGTCGGGAGCAAAAAGGTTTAACGCCGCACAGCCAACACTCTATATAAGGGGAGTAACCTTCATGACCGAGCTTCCGATCAACCAGGTCGTCTGCGGGAACTGCTTGAAGGTAATGAAAGAGGTGCCCGACGGGTGCGTGGACTTGGTTTTCACAGATCCGCCCTACATGATTTCCAGCGAAGTGGTCATAACCCGTGAGCGGAATCCGATGAAGTTCGCAAAATTCAGGGGCAAAGATGTAGTGCAGGACTTCGGCGAGTGGGACAAGTTTGAAAATAAGGACGAGTTCTTTAAGTTCACCTTCGCATGGGTAGACGAGGCCGCCCGAGTTCTCAGAGGAGGGGGCATGTTCTGCACGTTCTTCGACCGCGACAAGATAAACTTCGTCAGTCGGCATCTTCAGGAAAAGCTCGGTTTCAAACATAAGGATTACTTCGCTTGGATTAAGTCGAACCCAGTGCCGCAGGCCCGAAAGGTCAAGTGGATGAGCGGCTGGGAGATCGTGGGGATGTGGCAGAAGCCAGAAGGGAAGCTCATATACAACTACCAGCTCGGCCAGCACCCCGACTATATCAAGACCCCGATCTGCATGGGGAACGAACGATTAGATCACCCGACGCAAAAGCCCGAGGCGGTTGTAAAGCCCTTCATAGAGTATTGGTCGAACCCTGGCGACATCGTTCTCGACCCGTTCGCTGGCGTGGGTACTACTGCGGCTGTCTGCAAACGTCTCAATCGCCGTTGGATTTGCATAGAAATCAACAAAAAATATTGCGAGATGGCCCGCCGAAGGTTGGACAAGGTGGAGCGGCCATTGGAGGTTTTCGCATGAGGAACCTAGAAGCCGAAATGAGAAAAGAAATAGAGAGGATATTCGAGGACGAGAAGCACAAGCTCGGGGTAGATGCAAGGCTCGATCTGCACGTGGAGACCGTCAAGGCCCCTCCGATAGTCGAAGAGAACGTCTACGGCGAGGCGTTTCCATCCGAGAGGCCCCCAAGGGTATGGCTAGAAGTCTTTCCCGAGGCGACACCGAAAGAGATAACGGCAACCGTCCACGAGGAGCTGCTGCACGTCAAGCACCCCGAATTGAGCGAGGAGGAAGTCGAAAGCCTAAGGCGCAAGGTGGAGGAATTTAAAGAAAAATTAGGTGAGGTCTGATGCCGCTACCAACTGAGGAGCAGATAAGAGAACGGGCGATTGAACTCTTCATGGCGCGGCTCCCTAAAAAAGAGCGAGCCATCGCACCTACACCTGAAGATTATGAGCTGAGGGAGGTTGGACTATGGTACGAGGCACAGCGCGAACTGATGATGGGGGAGCGCAGGAAGATCGAGGAGGAACTAGCGAGGTTTGAGGAACTGGCGGAGCCCGAGAAAGTCGAGCTGCGCCAGCGGATCGAGGCATTTGACATCGCGCTAGAAGATCTAAAACGGTTAATGGAGGAGACGGAGGAAAAGCTGAAAGCGCCGCCACCGAAGGTAGAGGTCAAGGCGAGGTTCACGATAGGCGAAAAAGTCAAGCACGACATCCACGGGGAGGGCGCTGTCCGGGCGGTGCGCTGGAACGAAGAGAAGAAGATTTACGAGGCCCTAGTGGAATTTGGCGGTAAGAAAATTTGGGTCGGAGAGCCAGAACTCTGGAAGATTGTGATAGAAAAGCCCCCAGCCCCGCCGGCAGCAGCGGTTCGAGTTCCCCGCGCACCAGCAGCCCCGCGAGCGCCGCCAGCCCCGCCCAAGACGATTGAGGAGCTGGTCAAGGAGTTCCCGAAGCCGCTAGAAAGGGCCAAGTGGGTAACAATGATCAGGCCGGTGAGGGCTGAAGAGCTGATACCCCGCAGTGAATGGACCCAGGAACAGCGCAATTATTACGAAATGGCTGGGGTTACTCCGACGCGGGAAATAATAAAACAAGAAATCGAAGAAGTCGAAGTTCCGGAGTGGCTAAACATTTTTGTTGGCAGGGAAGGCGATTTCTATTACGTCAAAGACTACAGGCTCGTGCCGACGACTAGGGAGGGTATATACGAGCACGTCCGGCGGGCTTTGAGGCCGATCACCCCGGCACCGAGAAGGGCAGCCCCACCGCTCTTCAAACCGATGTGGCCGTTCAAGGGTGGTCCAGCGTTTCCAGAGATCAAGCGCGGGATGACCGACACGGAGATCAAGGAGAATTTTTCAAAGCGGGGGATAACCCTGACGGACGATGGGCTTAAATTCTTTAAACAACGATATGGATTGGAGGGATAAGAATGCCGGTTGAAGTCACGCCAGAGGGACGCAAATACTTTGAGCGTCGCGGTGGCATCGAGGTAATAGCCCCACCGCTGGAACGATACGTCGAGGGGCCGCCGCCGGAGGTCGAGGCAAAGCCGTTGAGGGAGGAGCCGATACCCATCAGAACACGGATAGAAAAGATAGGTGAGCGCCCGAAGCCGGTAGCGAGCGATCTCGTCCCCATCATCAAGCGCCTGCGGACGGACGCAACGGAGGCGACCCAGTTAAAGATAGAGTTCAACGGCGAGACGGGCTGGGTGGTCCCGTCGCCGCGCTACACCATCTACTTCAAGAAGTCGGAGGGCCGCGTGGTCGATGCGCTCCGAGGGGCCAGAACCGCAGAGGAACTTAAAGAGAGACATAAGCTACTCGAGGTGCGTTATCCCCCCGAGATGGGTTACAGGATCGAGCCCCATTTCAGGGCCGATAAGGATACTTGGTTCTTCTGGGTGTTCTCGGAGCGGAAGCCGATTTACAGGGACAGCGCAGAAGGGATCGCCCGCGAGGTCTGCAACCTCTACCCGCACAGGCTGGCCCTGCAATACATGAAGGTGTTCATAAAGCCGCCTCCCGGCCTGAAGCCGTCCGAGCTACCTTTCGGGCTCCGCATCACCCCGCCGCCGAGGTACGGGCGCTGAACCGAAGACTATTTATAATACTGAATACTACTTAATACCGAGATTATGAAACTCAAGTGTCCGCGTTGTGGGCGAGTGTGGGACTACAAGGGCAGGTCGAAGTGGTATGCCAGTTGCCCGATGTGCAAGACCTCGGTAAACGTAAAAAAATCAAGGGTATAGGTTGGGGAACCGAATGGGCTGGAAATGTGATAGGGGCCACCGCTACGACGAATTACCTGATCGCGTCATCTGCGAACACTGTAATAGTAGGATATTTTTACAAGTGAGATCACCAACGGTCAGACGAATGAAGCTGGACTTGGCGACCGGCAGGTTCGAGCGTGTCCCTCCAGTTGGAGGAAGGTGAGGTAATGGAGGTGAGTGCGATGACAAAGAAAAAGGTTGAGAACAAGGAGCTCACAGAGAAGGAGCTTACGATGCTTCGTGAGCTAGCAGAGGCTGAAATTGAGTGGGCCATAAGCGATATTGAAATGGATGAGATGACGTTCCAAGAAGGCATGAGCAAGATCAGCAATCTTGTCGGCGCCGCTAAGAAGCTGTGGGTGATGGAGACCGCAGCCACCACCCTCCGCTTAAAGGTGAGGTAAATGGCGGAGAAAAGAAAGAAATTGACTGAGGGCGTGGGAGAAATCCTTAGCCAGCTTAAGAGGATGGCGGAAGGCAAAGGAAATATCTATGAACGCTGCCCGCTGGTCAACACAAAGCTTCCAGAGGAGGTGTGCAGGGTCCCGAAGGGGATGATGGAGTGCCCGACGGACGCGTTCTGCTGCAAGGACTGCCCCGAGTTCAATAAGGGATGCGATGCCGTGTGCGAAGTGGCCCTGAAGCTAACCGGCAAGGAGAAGGGGGGCGCGGCTGATGGCTGACGGGAAAATCGAGAAGAACCTTTCTTCGAAAAAGAAACGTTCACGAAAGAAAGGACATTATCACTTTGGAATTGGGGGTGCGGCGTGATGACCGCTGAAAAAACCGAGCATTTTAAAACAGAAGTGGCAAAGATTGGCAATTATGCGACATTAGATTGGATAGGATATTATGGCTGATAAAATCGAGCGTAGCGAGATGCCAAGAGGCATCACTTCGATAGCTGAGTTGAAGAAGTGGGCTGAATACAGAATAAAAGAAATTGACGATACAGCAGTTGATGATAGAAGGCAACCTACTATCGAAGAATACGACATAATCGCCGTTTATAATGTGGTTCTCGAAAAAATCAACGAGCTTGAGGCGCACATAAAAAAAGAGATAGAAGCGTTAGAAACCATACCTGCTGAAAGCGTTCGACATATCAGAGCGTATGAACTTTATCGGCTTCTGACGGGTGATTCTATTTTTCAGGAGTTTGCAAAATTCGTGGGGGATGATAAAAGTGGCACCTGAAAAGAACTACACGAAAAATCCTTGGTGGTGTGAAACCTGCGGTGCGTTCAAATTCACAAAAACTTGCCCGAAGTGCGGGAGGCGGGGCTGATGGCTGAAAAGCGAGAGGATTACGGGGCGGAGAAAACAATCGACTCACTGCTAGAGGAGAACGAGCAGCTCAAGGCCCGCGTCGAGGAGCTTGAGCGCGAACTTGAGATGAGGCCGCACGGGAGGCGCAAGGGGAGCGGCTCGCACTACGACATCCTGAAGCTGAGTTCCATCCACAGGAAGATACTCTACACCCTGCTCGAGGCCGGGGCCGTTTCGGAAGAAAGAGGGACCCCGGCGGTCGAGCTCAGGCGGAGGCTGCACATGGGCCAGGGGCCGCTGTCCGGGCGCGTCGCGGAGCTCATACACAAAAATTACGTGGTGTCGAGCAAGGTCAGGATAAGCTTTCAACCCATAGGGGGCACGTTGATGTATCGCCCGGAAACGGAAATCGACCCCAACCTCGGCGTCAAACGCTATCGCAGGTTCGTCTATCACATTACACCGGAGGGGGTGGAAGCGCTCAAGAGGGCGGTTCTGCCGACGGACGACTTCATGCGCGGGGCCGGGCAGATCGAGGTCTTGGCGGAGCTGAGGAAAGCGGCCGAGGCGAAGCAGGGAGGCTGACAAATGAAGTGCCCCAACTGCGGTGCTGATAACTTGGCGCGTGCGGGATTTGTGTGGCGTTGTTGGAAATGCGGGCGGAGGTTGGCGTGAGCAAGGAGCTGGTCGTGAAAAATCCGAAGTATAGGTTGGAGGGGATGTAAATGGAAATAGTTTTGAAGATTGGCCCAGGTGTGGAGTTAAGGTTCGACATCACGAATACAGGGCCAGACGCTTTAATCGATGTTGAAGTGGGGGCGCAACATCTCGGGACAATTACGATGAGCGAACTACGGCACTTCGCAAAGGCCATCGCCGGATTGTAAAAATCAAGGAAAAAATCGAGGTATGGTTGGAGGGGATGTGAATGCGACCAGTTTGTGTAAAGTGCGGAAAAGAGATGGAGTGCGCCTTGAACGGTGTGCTCGTCGTCCACCCATTCGAGCATCCAGAGCCGGGGCCAGTCCAGGAGACGGTTGGCGACATAACGATGGTGAACATGGACAGGCTGATGGAGGGAAGCTGGAAGGACGGGGACTTGGACTTCATCGCCTACGGGGACAAGTACCGCTGCGAATCCTGCGGGAGCGAGATCGTAACCGGCTTCGGTGGGGAGATAATGCGCCCGCAGAAAATACTGAGAAAGATGATCGAGGCGAACAGAAAGGCGGAGCTGGATGTCATAGAGATCAGGAGGGGGCGGTGAGGGCGAAGGGCGGCGGGCGGGGACTTTGAGGAGCGTCACCTAGTCTCCAAAACAGTGGACGGCCTCGGCGTGCGGCCTATAACGGATTGGGTCATCCTCCCTTTTCGCTCCCAGGCCGCAAACCCCGAACCGCCGCCCGCCAAATTCAAGGTACGAAGCCCGCCTGCTCGGGAGCGGGGCGCAAACCACAAGCTTTCACAGCCCTTGGGGGCCGGTTTGGACACGGGCAGGCGGGCGTACAATTAAAAAAATCAGGATAAGGTGGGGGGGGGTGAAGATGGCACAAGGGGAATTTACGAAGGAAGAGGGCGCGAATGTAAATGAAGCACTTAAGGAGATGTTCGATGCGATACCAAAGAGCCGAAGAATGGAATACATCGGGCACTTGAACGATATTTCTCTGTTCATCAGTGCGGCAATAAGAAACGCGCCAAACGAAGCCAAAAAAACCACTTGTGGCAATCCGCACCAGTCTCAGGGTTGGCCTCCAATCCAACATTGAGCGGTTGCGGGCCGCGCGGGTCGGGAGTCACTCCTGGCCCGCTCAATGGAATCA
>Ga0315296_10000605_pt1 | contig 32785 bp, 11 predicted proteins | sample YL17G14_18_MG_FD_203921 | JGI IMG/M metagenome (GOLD analysis project Ga0315296, IMG submission 203921) | Sediment microbial communities from Yellowstone Lake, YNP, Wyoming, USA - YL17G14_18 | ecosystem: Environmental > Aquatic > Freshwater > Lake > Sediment | place: USA: Wyoming | collected... | reverse complement strand
TCAGGAAGTACAGTTTCAGTTCCCAACAAGTGAAGTTGACTATGTTTGTAACGTTTATGTTGATGTTGAAGGTGTCTCCGATAGTCACGTTGGAGACTGCAGGCTCGATCGCCATCACAGGGGTTCCGGCAAAAACCCTGTAACGCAAGAAGCTCAAGATAGTGATTGAGATTAAAAAAAGCAATACGCCAGACTTTTTGAAGTGCGCGCACCTTTTCAAAAAGGTTAATGCAGAATATTTTAGAAAGTACCAACTAGATTTACCATTCTTCATAGCTTCCTTTCTCCCTTTTGCACGGCGCCGTTCTGCGACTGTAGCAATTGTATGTGGCTTGGCATATATATGTTTTGAAACTTAGTTCTATTTCAGACAAAGCTTTCGTAGAGTCATAAGTCATTCTTGGAATATGAATCGAATGCAAAATATTCCACTGCTCAACACCCATTGCGCTGAGGGGGAATGCATTGAGAAGCCAAAGTCTTCGGTAGAGAACCGAAGGAATTTGCCAAACGCAACACACTCTTGGCGCGCCTGTTTTGGCTTCGCGCGCCTCTGGAGATGCGCTATGAATAGACGTGCGTGCTAGTTGAGAGATTGGAGCCAACAAAAAAGATTAGAGATGAATGCTACGGTGGCATCAGCCGCAAGCGCTAGGAGAATGACGACTAACCTGCTCGGTAACCGTGCGCTGTTTCCTTTCCCTTCCTGTGGTACTGCACAGCTGAGGCAGATATGTGTTTCGGTCATATCGTTCATCCGATGTTGTCCGCCCGAGTTTTCTTCTGTTTTACATCCCAGTATCTATATCTAGTTATTATTTGATAACACTTTGTGCCAGAATCATCAGGATCTTTCAGGGGCTGAATGGAAAGTGCCGTTCTATTCGATAGGTTTCTGACTGAATTGCCACCTTTCTTCTGTCTGATGGAACAATGCTTATAAGTTCGATTCTGAATAGTTTTCAAGATGGGATGGACCGTGCGCGATTGATCCTTTCCCTTTTAATTTGCACGGATCCTTTTACGCACGGCTCATCTCAATTCTCATCGTGCAAGCCAGCTCATGCTTTAGGTGTGAAAATCGTCACGAAACATCCTCACGCAGGACTAACCTTAATCTCAAAAGACTATGTACACGCTGAAGGATTTGTTGGAACTTCCTTTGCCCTTCACTAAGCGCAGGAAATCTGAATAGAAGTAAGTTCCTGAAGATTTAAATGGAGTCTATTTGTATGTACTACTACTTATTGGACGCGTATGCATGTGTAGAGAAGGGAGGTACTCGTACATTGCCGTCTGTATTGTACCGTGAAGGATGCTGTATCACCGTGTTTCTTCTAGTTCTGTTAGGGCAAGTCACTCTGTGCCGTTGCGGTGTTCATATCGGATTTGCAGCTGCTAATGCCTGGGTTGATTTGCGTGTTTCAGAAGCAAGAGACATGATTGATTCCGACATCGCATTAACGATTCTAGACGTCAGAAATCAGAGTGAATATGATAGAGGCCATATTGGACATTCAAAGCTTATTCCTCTATGGCAGTTTGAATCCAGGATTGACGAGCTCGACAAGCATGCAAAAACGCTCGTATATTGCAGTTCTGGTTACAGAAGTCTTTTGGCATGTGAGATGCTTGAAAACCACTCTTTCAGCAAGGTCTATACTATGGTAGGCGGGATCGAAGATTGGAGTATTGCAGGTTATCCAGTTTATGTACGTTATTCGTCATTACAGGAAGCAGTTAACACTGCTGCTGAATTATCTTTATTGTATGTAGGGTCTGGTACATACCATGAGTATGTTGTTGTTAACAAGACAATAGGTTTGATTGGAGAGGATGCTCAGACCACAGTGATCGATGGAAGGGGAATACCCTTCATCGTGGAGATAACGGCTCCCAACGTAACCGTTTCAGGTTTCACGCTTGCGAATAGCCTGGAAGGAGTCTATCTGAGGGGATTAGCTAACTCTTGCAGCATAAAGGACTGCAAAATGGTAAACAATCGGGTAGGCGTTCTCGTAGAAACCGAGTACAACCTGATCGCTGGGAACGTTTTCGCCAACAATAATGACTCAGGGATCAAGATTTTTCCGCTTTGCCCTGGTTGTTACCTTTTGAAGAAGAACATCATAAAGCAGAACGAATTTCTGAACAACAGCTATGGTCTGTGGCTGGATTACTCTCTGAACACAACGGTCTTTCATAATAATTTTGTCGATAACACCTATCAAGTTCACACCTTGGGATCAACAACCACATGGGACGATGGATACCCTTCTGGGGGTAATTACTGGAACGGCAACCATATCGACCTCTTCAGGGGATCCAGCCAGAATCTCAGCGGAAGCGATGGCATAACTGATATAGCTTATATGATAGACACGAATAATATCGATAGATATCCGCTTGCTGGCCCTTCTACTGATTTTAAGGCAGGCACTTGGAACAATGTATCATTTCGCGTGGAATTCGTCAGCAACTTTTTAGTTTCTGACTTCCAATTCGATCCTAGTGAAGGACCTTTTCTAAGCTTCAGCCTGACCGGCCAAAACGACACATCGGGTTTCTGCAGAATAGCAATCCCGAAAGACCTGTTGTGGGCTGAAGATGGATGGACTATCCACCTAGCAGGGCAGCTCGCAGACTCCGCGATTTTCTCAGATAATAACAAGACCTATGTATACATTTCATCCCTAAACAGCATGACAACTGCACAAATACTTGGAACACATGTCATTCCTGAATTTCCGTTTTCCGTTCCTTTGCTGATTCTAATGGTTTTTGTATCAATTTCCGTCGCGATGAAAAAAGCCTCAAAACCAAGATTCCTACCTTGACACTGATCATATTATGCTTTGTTATCACTCATAGAAGTTAATTCCTGAAGTCTTAAATACCCTTTTCCGCTATCTGTTTAACTGCAAATTAAGAGGGGAAAGGAGTATGGCTATATTATCGAGACGTAGGTCTAAAACTCTTACTGCTTTGACCACAAGCATGTTGATTTTGCTCAGCATTTTTGCGTTTCTTTACCACGTCCAACCCGTAATATCAATTTCGTGGTGGGACATTGATTGGGAGTACCGAAAGACAGTAACTATCAATCACAACTTGGTTGCGGCAAGCTTGAACAATTTTCCAGTGCTCATAGACATTACGGACGCTGATCTGTCATCAAAGGCACAAAGCAACGGGAATGACATTGCCTTCACGGACAGCTCCGAAAATAAGCTTGATCATGAAATTGAATCTTACGATAGCGGTACAGGCCATTTGGTTGCTTGGGTGCGAGTTCCAAGCATATCGCCGACGTCTGATACTGTGCTTTATATGTACTACGGCAACGCAGGTGCAAGCAATCAGCAGAATCCTATGGGTGTTTGGGATTTAAACTTCACAACGGTTCAACACTTCAAAGAAGCTTCAGGGACTCAGAATGATTCTACAGCCAACGACCATGATGGCACGGCCTACAACGGAGTAATACAGGCGACTCCGGGAAAAATCGGAGGCGCCGACTGGTTTGACGGCACAGACGACTACGTCGACCTTTCTGGAGGAGACATAGTTGTGGGAGACGGTAACACCGTATCCTTCTGGGAATATAACATGTCAGTCGTTGAAACGACTGACCAGTTTGGGCGCATATTCACCGACTGGAGTGGCAGCACAGGCTTCCTCTGGCAAAGCCCAAGCGCAGTCAATTTCCAGATTGGCAACGTTGAGGACTGGAGCAACAACCTGTACTACTGGCACGGGTCACTGGATGACAATCTTTGGCGTCATTTTGCTGTCGCCCTTGGCAGTGGTACAATCACACTGTACCAGGACGGTGTTCAGGTTGCCACCAAAAGCCATAATACGGTAATTTCCGCTGACGGCGCCAATGTCCTGCTCATGAACAGCTACTACGGCCACCACATGCGTGGAATGCTAGATGAACTTGAAGTATCCAACACCGTGAGAAGCTCCGCTTGGATTTCAACCAGCTTCACCAACCAGAAAAATCCCAGCAGCTTCTGTTCTATTGGAATTGAGGAATCTGGTGAAGCTCCTTGGGTAACAGAACCGGCACCTCAAAATGGAGCAACCGACGTGTCCGTTTCCATTTCCTCAATAAACTTCACGCTGACGGACTTGCAGAGCGACCTGATGAACTACACAGTTACGACCTACCCTGACATAGGAAGCTCCAGCGGCACCAACGTAGGCAACACTATTGTCAGCGTCTCAGTTGGCGGTCTTACCTATCTGACAGAGTACACCTGGCACGTCAACGTCACGGATGGTGTCAACTGGTCGAACGAAACGTTCACGTTTTCCACAAGTGGACTGGGCACGTATGATCCTGCTGAGCAAGGATGGACATACTACAAGAAAATATTGATATACCATACCCAGGTGGCTGCAGACCTGACAGACTATCCCATACTGATAGATGTTACTGATTTTGACTTGGCATATAGCGCTCGAACTGACGGTCGAGACATACTATTTATGAACGTGCTTGGAACGGCTAGCAAGCTTGACTATGAAATAGAAAGTTACGACTCAGGCATTGGCCATTTGGTTGCTTGGGTGCGCGTTCCCAGCTTGTCTTCAACCGTTGATACAGTGCTCTACATGTATTATGGCAATCCTGGCGGAGTCGATCAGCAGAATGCTTCTGGCGTTTGGGATTCCAACTTCAAAATGGTTCAGCACTTCAACAAGGCCTCAGGCATTCAATACGATTCCACAACCAACGATCACGACGGCTCGTGCATGAATGGAGTCGCACAGGGAATTGCAGGCAAAATCGATGGAGCCAACTGGTTTGACGGTTCAGACGATTATGTCAGAGTTTCTGGAGGAGACGTAGTTGTGGGAGACGGTAACACCGTATCCTTCTGGGGATACAACCTTTCTACGATTGGTTCCAACACTTTTGGCCGTGTATTTGATGATTGGTCAGGTAGCACAGGCTTCCTGTGGCAGACTTACCTCAACACTACGCTTGTACTGGGTAACGTTGGTGATTGGGGAAACGCTCTTTGGTATTATGGACTATATCTGACAGACAACCAGTGGCACCATTTCACAGCTACGCTGGTAAGCAATACGCTGAAGCTGTACATAGACGGTTCACTGGCAGCTACACAAGGCATTAGCAGCCTAGTCGCAGCTGACGGCGCAGATGTGACGCTGATGACGAGCCACGAAGGGCAATATTGCAGCGGCTTGTTGGATGAGCTTGAAGTATCCAACGTTGCCAGAAGCCAAGCCTGGATTTCCACGAGCTTCAACAACCAGAGAGATGCCAGCAGCTTCTACTCTTTGGGACAGGAGGAACTCGCTGGAGCGCCGGTTATTTCAAACCCCTCACCACAAGATGGCGCGGCAGGAGTGCTGGTTTCGCTCTCTCAATTGAGCTTCAGTCTTACGGACCTTCAGGGCGATCTGATGGACTACACTGTGACAACCGAACCGAACACAGGTAGCGGCAGCGGAACAAGCGTGGGAAACGGAGTATACTCAATTCCTGTCAGCGGACTTTTCTATTTCACACAGTACACTTGGCATATAGACGCGACAGACGGCACACGTGAGACAACGGTGACTTACACGTTCTTTGCAGAGGGAAAAACATCCTTCGACCCTTCAGAGAACGGATGGGTCTACCGAAGAAAGATAACGGTTGACCACACCAAAGTAACTGCGGATCTGACCAACTTTCCATTACTGATAGACACGACAGACTCTAACCTGGCATCCCATGCTCAAACCAGTGGCGGAGACCTACTATTCATGGACGGGCTCGGAACAGCCAACAAGCTCAGCCATGACATCGAGTATTACGACAGCGCGTCGGGACACTTGACTGCCTGGGTAAAAGTGCCCAGTCTATCCTCAACCAGCGACACGACACTCTACATGTACTACGGCAATTCCATGTGCTACGACCAAGAGAACACCGTTGAAACCTGGGATTCCAATTACATGATGGTGCAACATCTGAGCGAAACAGCCGGGAAGCATCTTGACAGTACAGCACACGCTAATGTCGGCACAGCCTATGGAGGCGTGAATCAAGCCGTGCCGGGCAAGATTGACGGCGCGGACAGCTTCGACGGAACGAGTGGCCGCGTCAATCTTGGCAGCGACAGCAGCTTGAAACTAACGTCCATGACAATAGAACTGTGGGCCCGCCCAACCCGCACAGCAGTAGAGCTTCTGGTCTGGAAAGGAGACGATACCAGCGACAATTCCATGGCAAACTACTTTATCTTCAATCAAGGAAACGGACAATGGTGCTTCAGAGCTGGAGATGGAAGCGGAGGATATTACAATGTATTCAACAACGTCGCCGAACTTGGCAGTTGGCAATATCTTGTGGCAACGTACGACGGCAGCACGATGCAGCTGTGGGTCAACGGGGTTGCTCAGAGCTCATCGATAAGCTACAGCCCATATCAATCAAATGGGCCGCTCAGACTTGGAGAGGACGGCGTCGGAGGTTATCGTTTTGCTGGCTCCCTAGACGAAATTCGAATATCAGATGCTGCCCGAAATGCTGGTTGGATTCTTACAAGCTACAACAACCAACTTGCCCCCTCACAATTCTACAGCCTGTCAAGAGAAGAACGAGCAGGCGCGCCGGTAGTCTCAGAACCATCACCCGCAGACGAAGCAACCGGAGTCTACGTATCTCTCACACAGTTGAGCTTCCGACTGACCGACTACGAAGCAAACCTGATAAACTACACGGTTACGACGTCTCCGGACATTGGCACCGGCAGCGGCGTCAACGTTGGCAGCGGCGTCTACACAGTTCCCATCAGCGGTCTTTCCACCTTCACAACCTATTCATGGACTGTATTCGCCACTGACGGTCAACACTGGGACAGCGTAACATACAGCTTCACGACCAGCGTGCTGTTCTCGTTTGACCCTGCGGACTACGGTTGGAGCTACCGCAAGATCATCACCGTTGACCACACGCAAGTCGCAGGAACACTGACCAACTTCCCAATGCTGGTAGACATTACAGACGCACACATAGCAGCTCACGCACAACCAGATGGTGACGACTTCCTGTTCATGGGAGGTCCAGGCGTCACTTCCAAACTCAATCACGAAATAGAGTCCTACAACAGCGCTAGCGGCCACATCGTCGCTTGGGTAAACATCCCAAGCCTCTCCTCGTCTGCGGATACAATGCTCTTCATGTACTATGGCAATCCTGGCTCGACCAACCAGCAGAATGCTTCTGGCGTGTGGGATTCCAACTTCAAGATGGTTCAGCACTTCAACAAGGCCTCAGGCATTCAATACGATTCTACAGCCAACGATCATGACGGCTCGTGCATGAATGGAGTCGCGCAGGGAATTGCAGGCAAAATCGACGGAGCCAACTGGTTTGACGGCTCAGACGACTATGTCAAAGTTTCAGGAGGAGATATAGTTGTTGGAGACGGTAACACCGTATCTTTCTGGGCAAGCAACCTGTCAACGATTTCCCCCAGCACTTATGGTCGCATATTTGACGATTGGTTTGGCATAGCATATCCTGGCTACGGCTTCCTCTGGCAGCTTGTAGGGAACGAAAGCTTCCAGGTAGGCAACGTTGTGGACTGGGATCATGCTCTGAGCTATTGGACCGGTTCACTTCTTGACGATACATGGCACCACTTCGAAGTCACACTCGGCGGTGGCACCGTTACAATCTACAAAGATGGTCAATCAGTAGCAACAGCAACACAAAACACGACAGTTGATGCAGAAGGCACTGACGTCACACTTATGACGAGCCAAGAGGGACAATATTGCAGAGGATTCCTGGATGAGCTTGAAGTATCTAACACGATGAGAAGCGCCGCCTGGATATCCACCAGTTACAACAACCAGAAAGACCCAAGTAGTTTCTTCAACGTCACAGCTGGCGCTCCCGCAGGGGCCCCGATTGTCTCCGATGTTTCGCCAATTGATGAAGCTGTGGGCATTCCAATAAGCCTAGGCCAGCTTAGCTTCAGACTGACCGACTATGAAGGAAACTTGATGAACTACACGGTTACAACCTCTCCGGACATTGGCACCGGCAGCGGCGTCAACGTTGGCAACGGAATTAAAACAGTATCTATCAGTGGCCTTTCAATATCCACAACCTACACATGGTATGTAAACGTTACAGATGGAACGCACGCAAACAGTGCAACATTCAGCTTTACCACTAGGCCGAAAATCTATTTGGCAAACATATCTCCGCCCAACGGTGGACAACGAGGATTATTGAATCCGCTCTTGTCGGCGGATGTTTACAACGCCTATAACAAACTCATGAACATCACATTTGCTACAAACGCGACCGGATCGTGGGAGGCAATTGAAACCTACACCAACGTGGGCGATGGAAGCTATTTAGCATTAACAGAGGGAATGAAAGAACGCAACAAAATGTACTATTGGCAGCTGAACGTCACCGATGCTGATGAAGATCGAGTAGACTTGGCTCTCAGCTTTGAAATCGTGCCCTATGTGGGCCCGAGAGTATCACTGGTGGCTCGAGCCTTCTGCTGCAAGTTTGGCTACATTAAACCCTCACCTGTGCAGGGGCAGTTCATAGTGACCACGCAGCAAGCGATTCACCCCGGACCTTGGGCGCGGTATGATGATATCCCCCACTTTGCCATCTACGACAGCAACTTGGGCTGGACAGAAACATATCAGCCGATTTTCGCGTCAGGCGCAATCTACCACGTATCCTGGGGATACTGGGACAACCAATACCACGTCATCGACGGACACACTCAAGGAAGAGGCCACTTCCTAATGATCGACAGCCAAACATGGGAAGGCTTCCAATCCATGAATTTCTGGGACAGCTACTACTATGGCCCTGAGTTTTACGGTGGCAATCCTACAAGCTACGCTTTCAACAACAGCTACGTTTGGTTGCTTACTGGCGGCATGGGATACTATCCATGGAGCAAAGACTCAGGATGGGGAGCACCCCGATCCGTGGGCCCCGGCGGACCCGCAGACCTGCTGAGGCTGAACAAGACAAATTGGCTATTCTACGCCGAAACAGGCGCTCCATACAACGGCGTGCTCTACATGGAGACAAAGAATGCTGGAGTGACGTGGACAGGACCTTACTACGTTAGCAATAGTTCAGTAACAGCGGAGGGTCACGGTTGTGGCCGACTGTCATTCGCAAGATACGGCGACAACATCTACATGTTCGTCACAGACTCCAATTACCTGCCTGTCGCATACCATTCAACAGACGGCAGAAACTGGGACAGCAAGATCAACATTTCCGAAGTTGCCACCCTCTGCCATCATGGAACGCTGTTGAATCAAGGCGCTTTGCTATCAACGTTTGACGATAGAAACCAAGATCCAGCCCCAGAATACGGAGTAATCACGCCAGTTCCGGAAATGCTGGCCTACCCAGGCGCGCCAACAGGCTTATACCCTGCGAACGCAGCAAGACTCGCGCCGGGAACAACCGAAACAGACCTTCGAGTTGTTGTTCATGGACCGCAAACATACGATGTTGCCTTCTACTGGGCCAACGGAACTTTCATCGACGAAGACAAGCTTGTTCAGGAGGGTCAAACAGCCAAAGTCCACGTGACAGGCCTCTCTGAAGGAACCTCCTACTCATGGTATGCAATTGTAAGGGGAGCACTCAAAGGCGACTGGACGGGTGGCGAACCACTGACAACCTCTGACGAAGTCCGAACAGCAACACAACACTTCAGCACCGCTCCAAGAGTCTACGTCGACCCAGCCGGCAAAACATGCCGTGCAACAGGTGAAACGTTCATGGTCAAAGCAGATGTTGCAGCCTCATTCAGCTTCACTGATTTCGAATTTGAATATCACTTCAACACGACCCTGCTTGACTATGAAAGCGTAACATGGAACGCTTGGGGCTCAGGAACAATCACGATCGACGAAATCAATGGAATAGTCACTGGCTACACTTCGGGAAGCGCAATCAACGAACCACAAACGGTAATGACTCTGCAATTCCGCGCTGCCTACAACCACATATGGAAAGACATGCCCGGTTGGACAAATGACTTGACAGGAACACTTTACTTCCAGTGGGCAAACATCAGCACTCCATCAGGCCCGGATTTGAGCTACGTCAAAGGAGCAGGGCAGAATGACTTCAACGTGGGCCCTGATATTGTCTACATGTTCTCACCGATAAGAGGCGACACAAACAACGACGGTAATGTTGACATCATCGACCTGCGCACAGTAGCAGCATTCTACAACGTGAGGGAAGGCAACCCGAGATGGGCAGAAGCAGCTGCCTATGACTTGAACGGCGACAAGATAATCGACATCTTCGATCTGGTCATAGTTTCAACGAACTACGGGTTCAAATACCCATGAAGAAGGCGAATAAAATGTGTTTCCGAAAGTTCAACAGAGAACGTCGAGGCCTCACTGCCTCCTTTTTTGTCCTGCTGCTAATAGGTACAATAGTGCCGTTTCTGGCAGTCAAGCCTGCTTCGGCCAGCGACGAATGGTGGAACAACGATTGGAGCAGCCGGATAAGAATAACTTTCAACAATACCGCGATAAGCGAGAATTTGATCAACTTCTCCATGCCCATACTCTTCGACAGTAGCCAATCTCATTTCTGGAGCTACTCAAAGAGTGACGGCTCCGATCTTCGATTCGCAGATGCAAACGGCATCGAACTCTATTTCGAACTCGAAAGCTGGAACAGCACAACACAAGAAATGGTTGCATGGGTGAAGGTCCCACGAATCGACGCTAATTCTCAGACGAGTCACATATGGCTGTACTATGGCAACGGCGGTGCAGATTTCGACAGCTACAACAACAAGACGCAGGTTTGGGATAGCAACTTCAAAGGAGTCTGGCATTTCAACGAACTCTCAGGCGCGAAGACGTACGATTCAACAATTAACAAGATGAATGGAACCGCAAATGGAGGAATAACCGAAGGTGTTGCTGGAAAACTTGGGAAAGCGTTTCAATGGGACGGCGTTCTAGGAACATATCTGGGCGGTGACTCTAGCTACGCTTCAATGTCTTCGTGGACAGTGGGGGGCTGGTTCAAACCATCGTCAGGCAATCTCGGAAGATACTCTGACATCTGGGCATGTTCTCAAGGCGACTTGTTCCCGAACCAGATTTGGCCCAGTGGTCAGTTCGGAGTATGGCGAAGCAGCGGTTCAGTCATAAGCAAGTCAAACTGTTCTGCCGGAAACTGGTGGTACGGAGTGTGCAAAAGCGACGGCAGCATGACTTACGTCTACTTCAACGGTGAAGAGGAATCCACTGGCACAACTGTCAATAGCGTTGGAGGAAACTGGATCATAGGAGACAAGACGCCTGGAAGCACCGTGGAAAGGTTCGAAGGTGTCATCGATGAGGTGCGACTTAGCAACATTTCAAGGTCTGCACAATGGATAAAGGCTGAGTTCTTGTATACTAGGGATCGAGCCAACTTCATCTACGGAGAGCCAGAAGCAAAAGGAACGGCGAAGATCTACGTTACTCCTTCACTGGTTGAGAAGACCCGTCAGGACGTAGGCACGACGTTCAAGCTGAACGTGACCATCGAAACAAACGTCACAGTTGTCTGGGCCTTCGATATTAACTTGACTTGGAGTAGCAGCTTATTGTCTCTCGCAAGCATTGATTGCATCTCGACATTGGACAGCATATGGGGCCCGGGCAATTGGTTCCTTGCCTTCAACGAAAGCGGAGCAGGCTACTGTGAACTGGCGGCAGTTTCCACGTTTGCAGGTTTCACCAGTCCAGTCGCTCAGGCTTTGGTGACATTTGAATTCCGAGTCTCAGACTCTCACGGAGGAACGACGCCAATCCATTTTGACACAGTCAAACTTAGCGACTCTAAGTGGAAGCCGATCCCATTGCAAGTGACAGATGGTTTCTACCGAATAACAGCGCCTCAAGCAAAACTCTACGTCGAACCTAGCCTAGTGGAGAAGACTCCGAGCGACGTTGGAACAACCTTTGAAGTGAACATGACGACAATAGACGTAATTGATCTTTTCGGCATTGACCTCAACCTTACGTGGAAAAACGACTTAACAACACTGGTGGGAGCCGAATACCAAACTACTCTAGACGCAGTGTGGGGAGCAGATAACTGGGTGAAAATCAAAAACGAGACTGGCCCGGGCTGGTACAAGCTCGTGGCAGTCTCAACCTCATCCGGCTGCAACATCTCAAACGCCCAAACGCTGGCAACTTTGACTTTCCGAGTCGAAAGTTCCCAGAACTGGGACGCTGAAACAACACTGCACTTCGCCGTCAAGAAACTGAGTAACAGCCAGGCACAACTCATCCAATTAGACGACTACGACGGCACGTACTCAATCAGAGGAACCAGTCCAACCCTCAAAATCCAGGCCGACCAAGATGTTTTCCGCATCTACGGAGAAGCATGCCACATCAGCATCGTCGTCAGCGACGCTGCCAACGTCCAAGACAGCACTTTCGAAATCTACTTCAATACGTCAATGCTTGACTACGTCAACGGAAGCGAAGTCTGGGGAGCTCTCGGAACGGGCGTATTGACGGCAAACGAAACAGAAGGCAAGCTTCTAGGTACGATTGGCCCAGCCGCGTCCATAAACGGGAGCCAATGGCTGGTCAACTTCACCTTCAACGAGGTTTACCATCACGTTTGGAAGGATGAAGGCCAAGTTCCCACTTGGAGAAACAACCAGACCGGCAGAATCTGGTTCCACTGGGCAAACCTGAGCTACACGGATCACCCTGACCTAGGCTACGTGGAAGGAGGGCTCAACCAGATCAACACGACCGAAGTGGATTTCACCTTCTCACCGATTAAAGGCGACGTAGACAACAACGGAAGAGTAGACGTTTTCGACCTTCGGATAATCGGCTACTACTATGACATCGATATTCTAGACCCAGAATGGCCGGCGGCATATCAGTACGACTTAAACGGCGACGATATAATCGAGATTCAGGATCTGGTCATAGCTGTGTCAAACTTCGGCTACATATACAACGGCTAGCCGACTCTAGTTCCCATCTTTTTTCATTCCTATTAGTGAGCTAGAATCTCTTGAATAGAAGTTAGTTCCTGAAGTCTTAAATAGCTTCTATTCTTCTTGTTTAAGTGCAAATTAGAAGGAGAAAGGAGTAATAGATAATGCCATTGAAACCATATCCTAGGAGAATTCTTGGTTCAATCTACATCACATTGATTGTGATGAGCGTTTTCATGACCGTGGCGCACTTCAAACCTGCAGAAGCGCAGGGAAGCACTAACACTCTCCCTGTGGTTGCCGTTCACGTTTCAGAAAACACTGAAAGCATATGGCCTACCCTACTTCCAGCCCATCCACACACTGACTGGGCATATTTCGCCATCTACGAAAGCCTAGAGGAAGCTTTGAGGTCTGATGGGACGCCTTTTGTGGAAGTTAATGATAGTCTGATCGAATCTGGAGGCTTGCTCAGTGGTGGCGAGCCCAAATATCCCATCCTGATTAGTTTGGCCGCAGAATGCATCTCAGATTTAGCTGCCTCTCAGATACTGCAGTATGTGAGTTCCGGTGGGTTTGCGTATGTTGGCTCGTCAGCTTGGACGAGGTACAGCAACGGCACTACACGCAGCAACTTCGCACTTTCCGCTGAAATGGGAGTACGATGTGTGGCAACACCTCCCAGCAATTGGAATCAACTAACCTATGTTTACAGAAACGGTACCAATCGGCTAGTAGACTTTCTGCCTCCGAGCGTCAACATCAGTCCTTGGAATCTTCCACTCGATAATGGCACAAGCATACAGAATACAGGTGCCGGCAATGGACATTACTTCTGGCAAGCGTGCAATACAGGGACAGGCCCAGCCGAAATTGTCCTCACGATTCCGTCAAGCCCAAGTCCATACGTGATGTTGGCAACCAAGGCATATTCTAACGGCAGGTTCATCTACCATTCGGAGCTTACACCAATGATTGGCTTCTCCATCTACGCTCCTCAAATGTACGAGTATACCTTTTTCAGAAGAGCGATAGAGTGGGCCTTCGAAACACGCTCATTGCCACTTGCACGACTTAGTCCTTGGCCGTACCAGTATGATTCGGCCTTCATCATTAGACATGATGGTGATTCTGGTTCGAGCTTTGTTTTGGGTTCAGCCCAGCGCGAGAAGCAGTTGGGTGTTACTGGCCAGTATTACATAATGACTGGTCTGCTTCTTGACGATCCCAACAATGCTTCGTATATCACTCAGTTGCAGCAAGCTCAAGACCTGTACGGGGCGGAGATCGGTCCTCATAACGGCGGGCTGAACTCGCATTATTGGCTTGGCACCTTGCCTGGAGACTACGCGTATTATCATTGGGGCCCAGACATATGCATCGTCAAGAACGGGACAGGCGACTACTGGCCATACGTTAACAACAGAACCGATCCTAGTGCAGGTCATTCCACTACTGGCAATTCCACCGGCTTGTATGGCAAGGATTACGCTAACATGTCCATCAAGATCGCTCTTGACAGCTTGGCAACATGGCTTGGTCAGAGGCCTGTAATCAGTGTTACGCCTTGGGCAGACGCCAGCAGGGACGATAGCTTGGAAGTGATGGAGAGCCAGGGCATCAAAACTGCAGGAGAGAGGAATTTCGGTCCTTTTCCGCACATCGCACTTTCACTGAACACAAAGGGCAAGTACTATGACATAATCGAGTTCGCATCAGAAGCGTGGGCGACAAGCTCAGGGAGCGTGTATCAAAGACTGGAAGAACATTCCACATCAACCATGCAACAGATGATAGACTTTCTCTATAGTATGGGAGCTATGGTAAGCATCTACGGTCACGTTTCGTCAAACGGGGGCATAGGCGAAGCCTACATCACTTACTGCAAATCCAAACCGAACATGTGGAACGCCACTCCACTATTGATACGTGACTGGTGGCTCCAAAGAAACACAGTCAGAATCAACCCATTGCACCAGATTAACCCAGACGGAACGCACAATCTAACCATAACGTCAACCGGGTCCACATCACCGGACACGACTGTGGAGATCACCTTCCAGGTCAGCAGCATGAGCCAAATCCAAGCTCTGCAAGTCCAACTTGACGGAACTCCAACCACTAACTACAGGACAACGGCCACTGGCGCCTTAGCAATCAAAGTGAAGGCTGGCTTGGCCTCAAAGATAACCATTACTTGGAGACAGCCAAACCTTTGGACTCAAACAAGTCAGGTAGACTTCGAATCTGGGACCCTGACAAACTTGGACACTTCAAGTGGCCCAGGACAAGTAAGCCTTACGGCACAATCTGGCGGATCAACTCTTTTCTACGACTACTTCAATGACTCTTCTCGAACTTCATCACAATGGACTGTTCAGAGCGGAAACTGGGACACAGGAGTCTACATCCAGAATGATACCAGCACAGGCGCTCCGAACGCTGGTTACAGGTTCAGCTACGCGGGAAACAGCTCTTGGACGGACTACTCGGTTGAGGCTGTGGCGGCGACCAGTCCTACTTCGGGGCAATATTTCGCGCAGATAGGCGCAAGACTAAACCCAGCAACTGGCACACGCTACTCGCTTTGGCTCTATCCTGCAACAGGCGGACCAAACGTGGCTAAACTCCTCAGATTTTCCAGCTGGTCAGTCTGGACTCTTATCCAGCAGGTTTCAGTTACTACTAACACTGGCTGGCATAACTTGAAGATGACCCTCAACGGAAGCGCAATTGCCTGCTACTACGATGGAACAAGCATCATCAACGCCACCGACAGCACCTACACTTCCGGCCTAATAGATTGCGAAAGTTACGCTACAATTGCCCAATATGATCGGGTAACTGTGACGAATCTGGCAGGCGACACTGGGCTTTTCAACGACTCATTCAACAACGCAACCTGGACTAGCTCGCAATGGACTATCAACGGTGGAACCTGGAACGTCGAAGTCGAAAAATACATACAATCCGATCTGACCGGCACTGGCGCTGCGGGCTACAAGAACAGCTATGCAGGAGACACTGCATGGACAAACTACATTGTTGAGGCTCGAGCGAGATACGTGAACCAAAACTATGGTCCCCAAATCGCAGCCAGACTTGACCCTGCGACTGGCGCTCGCTACGCGCTCTGGATCTACCCAACAAGCGGGCAAGGACCCAACACAGCTCGATTACTCAAGTTCACAGATTGGAGCACTTGGACCCAACTAGCCATGACAACAAGCATTACGACCAACACCAACTGGCACACATTAAGAATGGAGCTTATCGGATCATCTATAAGATGCTACTATGATGAAGCTCTTGTGATGCAGGTAACAGACAGCAGCTACACGTCAGGTGCGATTGACGTGGAAACCCACGCGTCAGGCGTAGAATACGACTGGATAACAGTCAAGGAACCGCCAGTCTACTATTCCTCAGGAACACTAGTTTCGAGCGCATTCGACGCAGGATACAAGGCCCAGTGGATGACAATCAACTGGAACGCACTGTGCCCTGCCAATACACAGATCCAATTTAGAACCAGAACCGCATCCACCGAAGCTGGCCTTCCTTCAGCATCATGGTCCAGCTACTACACGTCGAGCGGAACAAGCATAACAAGCTCGGCAAACAGGTGGATTCAATACGAAGCCACATTCTCTACCACAGACACAACCACGAGCCCGATACTTTACGACGTAACAATCTACTACATGAAGGTGTTCCACTACAATCTGACTATTACAGCCTCTGGCAGCGGCACAACTGATCCCACACCAGGCGTCTACTTGCTTGATGAAGGAACAATTCAGACTGTTGATGCTGTTCCTGATTCTGGCTACAAGCTCGACCACTGGGACCTGGACGGCGAAAACGTTGGGAGTTCGCCATCCCACGCTGTGACGATGAATGCTAATCACACACTAACGTCGGTCTACGTTCCACGCACCAGACTCCAGATCAGCCCCTCAACAATAGAAAAGACTGCTGCCGAAATCAACAGTGCCTTCGAAGTCAACGTGACAATCATGGACGTTCAGGATCTTTGGGGTTTCGACCTAAACCTCACATGGGACAACAGTCTGCTTACGCTGACAAGCATCGAATTCAACACCACCCTGGACAACGTGTGGGGCCATGACAACTGGTATTATGCAAAGAATGAAAGTAGCCCAGGCTACTACAAACTAGTTGCTCTATCAACATCAAGTAGCTTCACCAGCACAGAAGTGACGCCTCTTGCGACTCTAACCTTCAGAGTCGAAGACCCACACAGCAACTTCATGAGAGAAACGGCAATCCACTTCGACACTCACAAACTCAGCAACTCGTTATGGAGGTCCATCCCCCACTCTGCGGAGGATGGAACTTACAGAATTGCAGGAGGAAAACCAACACTCCTGATGAACCCCGCCACCAAGACATGCCGTACATACAACGAAACCTTCACCGTCCAGATCAACATCGCCAACGCGAGCAACGTTGAAGACTTCAGGTTTGAAATCCACTACAACGCAACACTTCTCGACGTTGCAGACGTCTCATGGAACGCATGGGGGACAGGAACCTATACTGTAGATGAGGTCAACGGCAACCTAACAGGCTACACCTCGGGCAGCCCCTCCATCAGTGGCAACGCAACGATACTGACAATAACCTTCAACGCCACCTACACACACGTGTGGAAGGTCGAAGGCAAGGTCGCAGGATGGAAAAACGATCAGACAGGAATAATATACATCCAGCAAGCAAACCTTAGCTACGCCGGCAACCCGGACCTCGGCTACTTGAGAGGAGGTTTAGACCAGATCAACGTCGGCTCAGACTTTAACTATACCTTCTCACCCATCAAAGGTGACATAGACAACAACGGCGCCGTGAACATTTTCGATTTACGCACAGTTGCTGCCTTCTATGACACAGCCACTCCTGATTATGACCTAACCGGTGACGTTTTTGTCGACATCTACGACCTTGTCGTAATAGGCACAAACTTCGGCTACAAATACTACCCGTAGACTCTAACCTCCCTCTTTTCTAACATTTTGAAAGCAAAAGCTAGTTAACCAGCACAACGTGTCAAACTTCCAGAAAGAAAGTGTTTTCAGCTGGATAGAAGTTAGTTCCTGAAGTTTTAAATAGGCTCTAGTTCATCTATTTGAATGCAAATTAAGAGGAGAGAGGAGCAATAGATGTTGTTATCCAAGTTAGACATTAGGCGAGTCCATGGTTCAATCGCGATGGCACTAATCGTACTCAGCCTTTTCGCTACGGTAGCGCATTTCGCAGCTGCGGATGCGCAGGGTGGCAGCGGCACGCTGCCGGTGGTTGCCGTTCACGTTTCAGAAAACACTGAAAGCATATGGCCTACCCTACTTCCAGCCCATCCACACACTGACTGGGCATATTTCGCCATCTACGAAAGCCTAGAGGAAGCTTTGAAGTCGGATGGGACGCCGTTTGTGGAAGTTAATGATAGTCTGATCGAATCTGGAGGCTTGCTCAGTGGTGGCGAGCCCAAATATCCCATTCTGATTAGTTTGGCCGCAGAATGCATCTCAGATTTAGCTGCCTCTCAGATACTGCAGTATGTGAGTTCCGGTGGGTTTGCGTATGTTGGCTCGTCAGCTTGGACGAGGTACGGCAACGGTACGGCACGAAGCAACTTCGCCTTATCTGCCGAAATGGGAGTAAAATGCGTCGCAGCACCTCCCAACAACTGGAACACTCTCACCTACATCTATAGAAACGGCACGAACCAGCTTGTCGATATTCTGCCAATGGGAGTGAATATCAGCCCTTGGAACCTCCCGCTTAGCAACAGCACAAGCCTACAAAACACAGGCGGCGGAAACGCGCACTATTTCTGGCAAGCATACAACACAGTAGCCAATCCAGCTGAAATTCTAATAACAATTCCTTCAAGCCCAAGTTCATACGTGATGTTGGCGACGAAAAACTATTCTAGCGGTCGATTCATTTACCATTCAGAGCTTGTTCCCCTTGTCGGCTACGGCATCTTCTCGCCGGGAATGTACGAATACACCTTCTTCAGAAAAGCCATAGAATGGGCATTCGAAACATGGTCTCTACCAGTCATCAAGGTAAGCCCTTGGCCGTACCAGTACGATTCAGCATTCGTAATCAGGCACGACTGCGACAGTGGCCCAGGTTACGTATTGGGCTCGGCACAACGCGAGAAGCAACTGGGAGTCACCGGCCAATACTACGTGATGACAGGGCAGGTTCTCGATGATCCGAATAATGCTTCGTATATCACTCAGTTGCAGCAGGCTCAGGACCTGTACGGGGCGGAGATCGGTCCTCATAACGGTGGGCTGAACTCGCATTACTGGCTCAGCACCCTGCCAGGGGACTACGCGTATTATCATTGGGGTCCAGACATATGCATCGTCAGGAACGGGACAGGCGACTATTGGCCATACGTTAACAACAGAACCGATCCTAGTGCAGGTCATTCCACTACTGGCAATTCCACCGGCTTGTATGGCAAGGATTACGCTAACATGTCAATCAAACTGGCTTTGGACACTTTGGAAAGCTGGCTTGGGCAGAGGCCTCAGATATGGGTTGCACCTTGGTCAGACGCCAACTTGGATGAGAGCCTGCAAATCACCGAGAGCTTGGGAATACTGGCTGCCAACGACAGGAACCACGGCCCTTTTCCCAACATTGCGCTTTCACTCAACACCAAAGGCAAGCATTATGACCAACTCATCATTCCGACAGACATGTGGATCACAAGCTCAGGCGGAGTCTACCAGAGATTGGAGGAACATTCCACTGCGACAATGCAGCAGATGGTAGACTATCTCTACAGCCTGGGAGCCCTAGTAAGCATCTACGGCCACGTGTCCTCAAACGGTGGAATAGGCGAATCATACATCACTTACTGCAAATCCAAGCCCAACATGTGGAACGCAACGCCGCTTCTAGTACGTGATTGGTGGTTCCAAAGACAAACAGCAAATATCAGCCCAGAATATTCACCCTCAAGCAAGAACTTGACGGTGACAATCACGGGAGCAACTTCCTCAGACCTAGCTCTAGAGCTGAAGTTCCCGATTGACTTAAACAGCGTCCTTATCACACAAGTTCTAGTTGATGGCGTCCCGTCCACAGACTATAGAGTTACTGGCTATGGCGCGATCAAATTAAAAGTGGGTACAGCCTCCAAAGTGACGTTGGCTTGGAAAGAAATGTATTGCTGGACACAGACAAGTCAAGCGGATTTTGAATCAGGCACATTGACCAACCTTGACACAACAAGCGCACCAGGACAAGTCAGTCTAGTTGACGCATCTTCAGCACCAGTGCTTTTTTCAGACACGTTTGGTGATCCGAACTGGACTGATTCAAACTGGATAATTCACTCCGGAATCTGGAACGTAAGTGCAGGAGAATACATCCAATCCAACACAAGCCTTGCTTACATGATCAGTTATGCTGGAAACGAGTCCTGGAGCGACTATGTCGTCGAAGCAAGAACCAGGTATGCTTCTGGACAGTATGGAGCCGAGATCGCAGCCAGACTCAACACGACCAGTGGAGCACGCTACGGTTTCTGGGTGTACCCTGCAATAAGCGGACCAAACGTGGCTAAGCTCATAAAATTCACAAACTGGACAACTTGGAGCTTAGTGCCTCTAGCCACGGCGAGCGTGGCAACTGACAGCAACTATCATACCCTCAAGATGGTGCTCAACGGGACCTTGATAAAATGCTACTACGATGGAACACTAGTCATCCAATACAATGACACTTCTTCTCCCTATCTGACTGGAGCAATAGACTTGGAAACCTATGCCGCCAACACTTGCACCGACTGGGTTACAGTCAAGACTGGCTCTTCAATCTATAATTCATCCGGCACCCTTGTCTCAGTTCCATTCGACGCCGGCGCAATAGTCGATTGGGCTAGGATATCATGGAGCGTCTCAACACCAAATGGCACTCAGGCCAAGTTCAGAACGAGAACGGCCATGACACAGGCAGAACTAACCTCAGCTTCCTGGTCAGACTACTACACTGTCAACCCTGATTCGATCACCAGCTTATCCAACAGGTGGATTCAGTACGAGGCCACCTTGTTGACCAACGATACCTCGGTCACGCCCACACTGTACGATGTTACAATATGCTACACTTCAGTGCTCGTCAGACTCGCAGTCGAGCCACAGACAATCGCAAAGAGCAGAATCGACACGGGAACCACTTTCGACGTGAACGTGACCGTCAAAGACGTAGAGGATCTTTGGGGTTTCGACTTCAACATTACTTGGGACCCAGATCTGACAACGCTAGTAGGCATTGACGTCAACAGCACTTTAGACTACGTTTGGGGCCAAGACGACTGGTATGTCGCTGCAAACAAAACTGAGCCCGGCTACTTGAAACTTGCAGCACTTTCCGTAGCGGCTGGCTTTTCAAGCAGCATCCCAACTCCGATTGCCAAGCTCACCTTCCGCGTTGAAGATCCACAATCAAACTCGGCAAAGGACATGCAGATTCATTTCGAATCACACAAACTGTCGGACTCGACTTCAAATCCAATCGTTCACAACGCTGTAGACGGACAATATCGCATCGAAGGACTGACGCCTGGATTGGAGCTTTCTCCAACCAGCGTCGTATGTAGGAAGTATGATGAGCAATTCACGGTCAAAATAAACGTCTCAGAGGCCATTGAAATTCAGGCGTTCAGATTCGAGATTCGCTACAACTCAACGCTGTTGGACTATGCAAGCGTGGAGTGGAACGCTTGGCCGGGAACTATTGCAGTAGACGATGTGAACGGTGTGCTCGTGTGCTCCTCTTCAGGCAGCCCGATAAGCGGAAACTGGACGCTGGCAACCATAACTTACACAGCAGCATACTATCACATTTGGAAAGTTGAAGCTAGCGTTCCAGGCTGGAAGAACGACCTAACAGGAACAATATACTTCCAATCGGCGAACCTAAGCTACGCGGGCACTCCTGATCTTACGTACGCAAAAGAGGGACTTAAACAGATAAACGTCGGCCCAGACGTTAACTACACCTTCTCACCTATACAAGGCGACGCCGACAATGACGGAAACGTGAACATCTTTGACCTACGTGCAGTTGCCTACTACTATGACGCTGTGCCATCAGATCCATCGTGGCCACAAGCCTCGGCCTACGACTTGAACGGCGACAACACAATCGACATCCTTGACCTAGTACTGGTAGCACGCAAATATGGGTTCACATACCCCTAGCGCCAATCTCCATTTTTTGTTTGTGACTTTCCTCTCCGTTTCATGAAACAGCTTGATAGAACTTAATTCCTGAAGTTTTAAATAGCCTCTGGTTCATCTATTTAAATGCAAATTAAGAGGAGAAAGGAGCGAGAGACGATGTTGTTCAAGTTAGATACTAGAAAGATTCATGGGTCAATCACGATTGCACTAATCACACTCAGCCTTTTCGTTACAATAGTGAATATTGTACCTACGAATGCACAGGGAAGCAACAACACCCTGCCAATGGTGGCCATTCACGTGTCAGAAAACACTGAAAGCATATGGCCTACCCTGCTTCCAGCCCATCCACACAGAGACTGGGCATATTTCGCCATCTACGAAAGCCTAGAGGAAATCTTGAGGTCGGATGGGACGCCTTTTGTAGAGGTTAATGATAGTCTGATCGAATCTGGAGGCTTGCTCAGTGGTGGCGAGCCCAAATATCCCATCCTGATTAGTTTGGCCGCAGAATGCATCTCAGATTTAGCTGCCTCTCAGATACTGCAGTATGTGAGTTCAGGAGGATTCGCTTACGTCGGCTCATCAGCTTGGACGAGGTACGGCAACGGTACGGCCCGCAGCAACTTCGCCTTATCTGCCGAAATGGGAGTAAAATGCGACAATACAACGGGCAGTTCGAACTATTGGAACACGCTTACCTACATTTACAAGAACGCGACCAACCGACTGGTCGAAATATTGCCCATGGGCGTGAACATTAGTCCTTGGAACTTGCCGCTTGACAACGGCACGAGCATACAGAACACCGGCGGCGGCAACGCGCACTACTTCTGGCAAGCGCGCAATACGGCGACAGGTCCAGCCGACGTATTCCTCACGATACCTTCAAGCCCAAGTCCGTACATTATGCTGGCGACGAAAGCCTACTCCAACGGCAGGTTCATCTACCAGTCAGAACTCACGCCTATGATTGGCTTCTCAATCTACGCTCCTCAAATGTACGAGTATTACTTCTTCAGAAGAGCGATTGAATGGGCTTTCGAATCGCGGTCTCTGCCGCTGGCAAGGCTGAACGCTTGGCCGTACCAGTATGATTCAGCCTTCATTATCAGGCATGATGGTGATTCTGGTTCAAGTTTCGTTTTGGGTTCAGCGCAGCGTGAAAAACAATTGGGTGTCACTGGCCAATATTACATAATGACTGGTCTGATTGTTGACGATCCAATTAATAATGCTTCACTAATATCCCAGTTGCAGCAGGCTCAAAACCTGTATGGGGCGCAGATCGGCCCTCACAACGGCGGGCTGAACTCGCATTATTGGCTTAATGCTAACCCGGGAGCTTACGAGTATTATCATTGGGGTCCAGACATATGCATCGTTAGGAATGGGACAGGCGACTACCCACCGTACAATAGTACCAGCCAGCAGAATCCTGGACACGGAGCGGTTCCGACGAATCTGTATGGCAAGGATTACGCTAACATGTCCATTAAAATAGCCTTGGACAATCTGACGACCTGGCTTGGTCAGAGACCTGTAATCTGGGTTTCGCCTTGGGCAGACTCCAGCAGGGACGACAGCCTGGAAGTGATGGAGAGCCAGGGCATCAAAACCGCGGGGGAGAGGAATTTCGGTCCTTTTCCGCATGTTGCACTTTCACTGAACACTAAGGACAAGTATTATGACATTATCGAGTTTCCGTCGCAGCCTTGGTTTATCAGTTCAGGCGCTGTCTATCAGAGGCTGGAAGAACATTCGTACGGGACCGGCGGTACGATGCAGCAGATGATTGACTTTCTCTACAGCATGGGCGCCATGGTGAACATGTATGGTCACGCCTCGTCAAGCGGAGGCATAGGCGAAGCCTACATCAACTACTCCAAGTCTAAGCCGAACATGTGGAACGCGACGCCAACGCTCATTCGCGATTGGTGGTTGCCCAGAAGCCAAGTCAAAATCAACCCAACGCACGAGCTTCTTGCCGACGGGACACACAATTTGACCGCAACCTTGACTGGTTCAACCTCCCTCGACACAACCGTGGAAATCGCGTTCCCGGTAGGTAGCATGAGCCAAATCACCGGCCTGCAAGTTCTGGTAGACGGCGTACCATCCAGCAACTACAGGGCATCAGCCACCGGCGCGGCAGCCATAAAAGTGAAGGCCGGAATGGCTTCAAAAGTAACTGTAACCTACAAGCAACTTTCACTTTGGACTCAAACAAGCAAAGCAGACTTCGAATCAGGGACTCTGACAAACTTGGACACTTCAAGCATTCCAGGACAAGTGAGCTTGGCAGCTCAGACGGTGGGCTCGACACTTTTCTACGATTACTTCAACGATTCAGCATGGACATCACCACGCTGGACCGTCCACAGCGGCGTATATGACACAGGAGTCTACATCCAAAATGACGCTAGTATCGGCTACAAGTTCAGCTACGCAGGAAATAGCTCTTGGACAAACTACACGGTCGAAGCAATTGCCGGAGGAGTTACTACTGGTAGCCAATATTTCGCACAACTCGGGGCTCGGCTCAATAACTCCGCCGGAACACGCTATTCCTTATGGATATATCAAAGCGTCGGTGGGCCAAACGTGGCAAAACTTCTCAAATGGTCCAGCTGGTCTGCGTATATACAGCTGGGGGCGAACGTGCCGGTGACAACCGACGTAGGTTTCCATAACTTGAAAATGGTTCTAGACGGGAACAACATAACCTGCTATTATGATGGAAACAAGATTATCAGTGTCCTTGACAGCGCCTACGCCTCTGGGCTGATAGACTTCGAGTGCTACGCGTCGGTTGTCAAGTACGATCGGGTGACAGTCAAAAACGTCGCAGGCGACACTGTGCTTTTCAGTGATGACTTCAACAACGCAACTTTGACCAGTTCCCAATGGACTGTGAACGGCGGAACATGGGGCGTTGAGATTGAGAAATATCTACAATCCGAAAGAACCGGCACCGGGGCTGCGGCTTACAAGCAAAGCTACGCGGGCGACAGCGCATGGACCGACTATGTTGTTGAGGCACGAACTAGATGGGTGGCCGGAGGATACGGTGCCCAAATAGCCGCTAGGCTCAACGCGTCCACCGGAGCCCGCTATGCTTTCTGGATCTACCCAAGCTCCGAGGGCCCGAACAAGGCCAAACTGCTCAAGTTTACGGACTGGAGTACTTTTACACAGCTTGCCATAACAACAAGCATCATCACTGATGCTAACTGGCACACTTTGAAGATGGAGCTCAACGGCGCTTCCATAAACTGCTACTATGACGGTACACTCACAATGCAGGCCACCGACAGCAGCTACTCAAACGGCCAGATAGACGTTGAAACATACAATTCAAACGTCGAATACGACTGGATAACCGTGAAACAGCCAGACGTGTACTATTCTTCTGGCACCTTAGTTTCCAGCCAGTTTGATAGCGGATTCAAAGCTCAATGGATGAACATTTCGTGGACAGCACTTGCACCTAGCGGGACACAGGTCAAGTTTAGAACCAGAACAGCTTCAACTCAAGCAGACCTAGCATCTGCCACATGGTCAGACTACTGCTTAACAAGTGGAGCAGCAATCACAAGCCCCGCAAACAGATGGATTCAGTATGAAGCCACACTCTCTACGAACAATACATTTGTAACGCCGACACTGTACGACGTGACAATCTCCTGCATGGAACTCTCAAAACACAGTCTCACAATCGCTGCCTCTGGTCACGGAACAACAGATCCGACACCGGGTGTATACTCAATATACGAAGGAGAACAGCAGATGGTCACTGCTTATCCTGACTTGGGTTATACGCTTGACTACTGGGATCTAGACGGAACATACGCTGGGGACGCTCCATCTTACACTGTAACCATGAATGCGAACCACACGCTGACTGCAGCTTTCGTCGTGTTTACAAATGTCTACGTTGATCCTTCTGTGACAGAGAAGACTGCTGAGGAGGTCTACAGCACATTCAAAGTCAACGTTACAATTGAGAAAGTTCAGGATCTCTGGGGCTTCGACTTCAACCTTACCTGGGATGACGCTATCACTACACTTGTAAGCACCGACTTCAACAGTTCACTGGATGGAATTTGGGGCCACGACGGTTGGTACGTGGCTTTCACTGAAAACGGAACTGGCTACTACGAATTGGCCGCAGTTTCAACTTCCGGCGGCTACAGTACCACAGCACCTACAACACTCTTGATTATGGAGTTCTACGTGAAGAACACGCCGGGAGAAACTATAATTCACCTTGCAATGGTTAAACTCAGCAACTCATTTTGGCGGCAAATCAAGAGAGATCAGACCGACGGAGTCTACCGTTTCATCGGTCCAGCGTACAGACCCACAGTGCAAACGAACCCAGCGACCGTGACCTGCAGAAAATCTCAGGAAGCATTTGAAGTGCAGATCAATGTAACCAACGCTTTGAGAGTGCAAGGTTTCACCTTCGAAATGCACTACAACGCCAGCCTGATCAACTATGTGAGTGTCACATGGGGCAACCTCGGAACCGGAACAATAACAATTATCGACAATCAGAACGGCGTATTGGCAGGCAACGTGGCAGGACCCACCCTAAGCCAAAACCTGTGGTTGCTCAACGTCACTTTCAAGGTCAATCAGACTATGATATGGAATGCTGGCGCGACTAACAGACTCGATGGCGAAATATGGTTCCACGAGGTCATACTAAACTTCTCAGGGGGATCGCAACTTCAGCGTGAAGAGGGTGGAATCAACCAGATCGACACTCAAACCGCGTCCTACTCGTTCATGCCGATCCAAGGTGATGTTGACAACAACGGCGCCGTCAACGTCTTCGACTTGCGCACAGTTGCTACGTACTATGACGTGACTTCAAGCGATCCTGAATGGACTGTAGCGTCAAAATTCGATCTGAACGGGGATCTGACAATAGACATCTACGACTTAGTCGTTGTTGGAGCAAACTTCGGCTACACATACAGTCAATAACCCCTGAATCTTTTTTAAGATAGAGGAATTCATGCGCGCTACGGAACAGGCCTCCTGGAAGGAACTGGGCCGCAGCAAGTGCGCTACATCTCATTCACGATAATGAACTGACTTGCGCGTGCTCGAAGAAGTGTAGTTTCACTGAAAGGGTCTTCTTGAAGCAGGCATTGTTGCCGCGATTATTGCGCATGTCAAAGATCTATTCCTCATCTTTTCTTGCGCGCTCTGGAAAACAACCAAAACAGCATAGTGCTGCACGGCAAAGCATTCTGAATCTTCCTAAATCTCTCCAGACTGGATGTGCCTTGCTCAATTGCTATATCACACAGTGTTGAGTCGTTTCCAAGGAAAATTGCATTTTGCAGAAGATTGATCGCGTAAGCCATGTCCAGTAGAACGTTACCAAAGTGGGAATAAACGTTGGAAAAGCCTGGGGGCCCAAAAACCGCGGTAAGCAACTCGTTCTTTTGCTGCATGTCTACGATCTCGGAGATCCTCCAGTTGTTGAGTGCAAGAGTAAAAGCTAGCCCTTCGTCTCGAGATTTCTCCTTCTGCTTTTTCGCCTGCATTTCAGCACGCTTTTTTCTGCTGTAATCTAGTCGGCTCGATCCATTGGCATTTATGAAACAAATGTACGTCTTTGCTTCTTTCCTTCGCTCTGCAAGACCAGCCGATCTGACTCTGCTCATCAACATGGATATTGCTTTGAGGCTGCGGAAAACCAGTCTGTCCCCAGGTCTTCGCAACCAGATACCCTGTTTGTCGTGCAGTTCGTGAGGAGTCATGCCGAATCTGCGATAGACTGTCAAGACTTCTAAAACCGACTCCGTCATGCGAGGAAAATCGTCTTCGGTTGTCCTGCCGGCCTTTGCGTCCTCCATCATCCTTCTCTGCACGATTTGGAGCCAGTTTAGGCGATCATTTTCAAGCCGACTTATCTTCCATCTCGCTATTCTGGTCCAGAATTCACCCATATCCTCCGGCATCGTTCTACTCCACATATACATGTTACCCATAGGGTAATAAATCGTTCTGTCCAAAAGTTGTTCTGTGGAACAGCTGTTCAGTTGCTGCCAACTCGATATTGAGGACTAGTCGACAGAAATCGACGCCGAAGCAAACTGGCGAAACACTAATAGCTCATTCAACGCTGATCACTTGTAGATGAAAAGGTGAAGAAGCCTCATAGGAAGAAGAAGAAACGTGCCGAACCATATACTATGGGTGAACTGAACAAGCTAATAGATGTCTTATGTCACCCGCTTTCAAAAACAGACAAAGGTTTCTTGCTCGTAGACGGCCTTCTGCATGCAATAGTAGAGCAGAACCCACCTGTGACTATCCGAAAATTCATCAAGTATAACCTTCCCAAACTTATGAAACAGCTGGAAAAAGAGGCGGAAAAGCAACCTAGGCAAGTTATTGAGAGCTTTCCAGCGTGCGCTGTCGTTGCAGAAGAATCTTGATCATGCCACGTCTAAGAGTCAGGCTCTGAATAGAAGTTAATTCCTGAACTCTTAAATACCTTCGTTGCTCTCTATTTAACTGCAAATTGAAAGGAGAAAGGGAGAAAATGAAAACAAAACTAATAGTGGCTATAATGCTGACATCATTGCTTGCTGGCATGCTAGCAGTTGTACCAATCAGACAGGTAGCAGCTGCAGGAACCGCAACTCTCACCATCGACCCAGCTACGACAACCGCAGGGCCTGGAGATGTCGACAGCTTTTTTGACGTGTATTTGAAGGTTGATACGGATACAGGTCTGTTCGGCTTCGACCTCAACGTGACATGGGCAGACGACACATTGATCAATTTAGACTACCTTACATCGAACGCTACTACAGCAACACTGCTTGATGGAGTCTGGGGAGTTGGAACCTGGTTCATGGTAAAATCTGAGAGTGGCGGAGGAGGCGGAGGAGGCGGAGGATACTACAGGGTAGTCGCCCTGTCAACCGCAAGCGCCTCTAGTGTTGGAATTCACAGTCTCATCAACCTGCATTTCCAAATAAAGGATGGCTGCAACTTCTACCTACATACGCACATCACGATTGACACGAACGCCAAACTGAGTGACATAAACTATTCACCGATAACCATTTCGGGTTATTCGGACGGCATGTTCGAGATTACTGCGAGAACGCCAGGACTCAAATTCGTACTGTACGAACCTGACGAACACCCCTTCGAGTTCTGCAAGATATTCCAGATCAAAGTCTATGTAAACCAAATCTGCGCGACCCTCAAAGACTACAACTTGGTTATACTGTACGACACCGAACTGCTGAAGTTGACAGGCGTGGACTGGACGGACGGAGTCCTCGGATCTGATCAAACAAGCTACACTGAGTCACCACTCGGGACAGTGAACGTTGTTGACCTTGGCGGCACCACTTATACGGGTTTGGAAGATGGTCTTCTGTTCACCCTTACGTTCCACATCGAATTCACCGTTTCCGCCGGACACATCTGGCGAACAGACAATCTGGGTCCGCTGCATGCATTCATAAAGTTAACTGGTGCTACGTTGAGCTTCAATGAAGGCGATTGGCTGAGCGGAATACCTATGCCAGCTGACTTGGACATAACCGTCAACCTGATTCGAGGAGACGTGGACTGCGACGGCGATGTGCATGTTGTTGACCTTCGCTGTGTAGCTACATTCTATGACAAGACGCCAGCAGATACTGAAGACTGGGTAATTTGCTCAAAATACGACTTGATCGACGACGACATCATCGACATATTCGACTTGGTTGCAGTAGCCACACACATCGGACACGGACAATAATAGAAAGCGGTTATTCAGTCAACCGCCAAGTTCTCTTTTTTTCAGATAGATTGCGAACAGGATAGCCATGTTTGTATGAGCCCAACCGTGCATGACGATTCAAAGTCACACATAGAAGTTTGTTCCTGAAGTCTTAAATACCTTCGTTCGCTCTTTGTTTAACTGCAAATTAGAAGGAGAAAGGAGATATTGCCATCCAGAAGAAACGTTCTACTATTTTTCTTGTTCTTCCTCTTAGTTCCCATGTTGCCAATCCTCAAAGTCTATGGGGCCCCTGCAACAGTTGCAGTTGACCCGCCAGTCTCCAACGTGACTATCGGAGACACCTTCAACATCAACATAAACGTTACAAACATAGTCAACTTCACTTGTTGGGAACTGAAACTGTACTTCCTGAAAGGGGTTCTAAACTGTACGGCAGCAGTCGAAGGTCCATTCTTGAAGACCGGCGGCGGAACATTCTATAACAAGACTATAACCAACAACTTCAACTCCACACACGGCCAACTCGGGGCCTACAGCTCACTATTGGGAGACACTTCAGTAGCCGGTAGCGGAACCATACTTACAGTGACGTTCAAAGCAGTCGGAGGAGGCAACACTCCCCTGCACATGGCTGACATACTGCTAGGAGACGAAAAAATACCGCCAAAACCGATTCCTTACACAGCAGTTGACGGAACAGTTCACGTTGTCTCGGGAGTCGGCCACGATGTAGCCGTAACAGACGTGATTCCCATCAAATCCGTTGTTGGCCAAGGATACGGGTGCAACATAGCGGTTGTCACAGAAAACCATGGAGGCTACGCGGAAACCTACAATATTACGTTGCACGCTAACGGGACCGAAATCGCAACAAAACTGGTCACAGTCCAGGTGAGTGGTGCAGCCACAGTCGACTTCACATGGGATACTTCCAGCTTTGCTAAGGGCAACTACGCCATAAGCGCGTATGCTTGGCCTGTTCTAGGCGAAACAGACACGGCGGACAACACTTACACTGATGGTTGGGTGAAAGTCACAGTTGCGGGAGACATTAATGGAGACGGCATAGTCAACGCTGGCGACTTGGGCTTGCTGGGAGCGGCGTGGTTCTCCTATCCGAACAGTCCCAACTGGAACCCTAACGCCGACATAACCGGCAACGAGATAGTAAACGCAGGCGACCTTGGAATAATAGGCGTAAACTGGTTCAAAACGTAAACCCCCCTTTCTTCTATGACAGTTCTTTAAATTTAAGGCCTCTCCGTTCCATCCTCTGGAAGGGTCTTCACCGCGAAGGCCCTGGGCGACCAGCAGAATATGATCCCGAATGTGACCTCCGAGCGCTCTTGCTACGCCAGCTGGAGCAGATACCCTACATGAAGGACTTGGTGAAGCGGCTTAATCGGAATCACTTCCTGCGAAGAGCCTGCGGCTATGGCTGCGCAGTTCCCACCGAAGCCCACTTCTCCCAGATGAAACAAAGAATTGGCATCGAGGGGTTCAGGGCGATTGAGGCCTGGCTTCGCCATGAAGCCCTGAAGCTGAGAGAGAGCCAGCCCTTCTCTGCCGTCGGCCTCGTTCAGGCGGCTTGCATAGACGGCACCGACCTTCCTGCATGGAGCAGCAGGGATTCTCATGAGCGCGCGCGCATCTAGCAAACACGTTTGGATTAAACAAAACCCCAGTACACAAATTAACAAGTGAAGTCCTTGAAGTTCAGTCGAAGAGGTGTCAAAATACTCTTATTGCTTACGACTTAAACAACGACTCGCGGGAACAGTTGGAAAGAAGGCAGAGTCCTCAATATTCAACGTTATCTTGAAGATTAACAATGAGAGACTTTAGTTTTAGAAAAAAGGACAAGGAAAACAGGATTGACTAGAGGTTTTCCAGTTGGTAGAGGTTTAGTTTCAAGTCTAGTTGTTTTTCTGGTTCTGCATAGGTTTCTAGGTTGAAGAGTTGCGGTGCGATTGTTCCCAATCCGCTTAGGATATGCGGAGAATTTACACCTGTCATAACAAGGGTGACTTTCAATTTGCCATCTTGCTGCGGGTTTACTCTTGCGCCCCATATGACCAAGGCGTCGGCATCCATCATCTCAGTAACGATTTCGCCCACACGATTAGCCTCTTTAATCGTCATCTGACTGTTGCCTGTAACGTGAATCAAAGCCCCGGTTGCGCCTGCATAGTCAACATCCAGCAGGGGGGTTCTCAACGCGTTCCGAATAGCCTCTTCTGCCCGATTCGGCGCGTCTGATTCACCTACGCCGACAACGGCCACTCCGCCGCGTCTAACAATTGTTTTGAAGTCGGCAAAGTCGAGGTTAATTAAGCTGGGAGCAGAAATGGTCTCAATGATGCCTTTAATCATGTTTGCCAAGACTTGATCGGCAACTCTGAAAGCTTCACCTATGGGCAACTGCGGAACCAGCTGCATGAGCTTGTTGTTGTCAATGACCACCACGGTGTCGCAGTGTCTCCGCATCTCAGTCAACGCTCTGGCTGCATGGTCAATTCGACCTTTTTCGATGCGGAAAGGCGTGGTCACCACACCGACCGTAATCGCTCCCTTTCGCCTGGCAATCTCTGCAATCACTGGGGCTGCGCCGGTGCCTGTTCCGCCGCCCAGGCCTGCGGTTATGAAAGCTATGTCTACCTCGGAAAGAATGTCTTCAATTCGCTTCCTTGATTCTTCGATGGCTGCTCTGCCAAGCTTCGGGTCACCGCCGACGCCGAGCCCTTTAGTCAGCTTTT
>Ga0315296_10000604_pt1 | contig 32816 bp, 32 predicted proteins | sample YL17G14_18_MG_FD_203921 | JGI IMG/M metagenome (GOLD analysis project Ga0315296, IMG submission 203921) | Sediment microbial communities from Yellowstone Lake, YNP, Wyoming, USA - YL17G14_18 | ecosystem: Environmental > Aquatic > Freshwater > Lake > Sediment | place: USA: Wyoming | collected... | reverse complement strand
ATATCAGAGCGTTGGCGTACATCGCCATCGAGAAGCTGAGCCCGCCGCCGGCATAACCCAGGCCAATTGCCATCCCGCGCCGCTTTTCGAACCAGTTAGCCACTGCGGTAATAAGGACCGGCACACCAGCAAAAGCCGTGCCCAGCGGCATCAGAATTCCAAAGAGCAAATAAAAATGCCACAACTCCTGGGCTAGGGCACAGCCAGCGGTACTCAACGCCACCAGAATCACGCCAAAGGTCACCATCACCTTCGGGCGACCGCGCGCCGCAAACGCCCCGGCGATGGGAGCCAGAAGCCCGTAGAGCAGAAGGTTGAGCGACAGCATCAGCGCGGTACTGCCGCGTGCCCAGCCAAACTCATCGAGGATTGGGGGGAAGAAAGCGGAAAAGGAGTGGCGGATACCGTAGATATTGAGCATGGAGATGCTGACAATGCCGACAACAACCCAGCCGTAGAAAAAACGCGGTCTGGCAGGGGACCGGCTAGCACTCATCAAGCTCTCCATCAACGCTCTTCAGCAGCGCCACCTCCCGCGACCGCATCCGGCGCCTTGCCTCGGGTTTTTCGTGGTCGTAGCCGAGAAGATGGAGAATGCCGTGGATGGTCAATATGGCAAGCTCTCGCTTCACCGGGTGCCCCTGCTCGTTGGCCTGAATGACCACCTGGGGGAAGGAGATGACCATCTCACCGAGGTGCCGGGCGCCATCGGGAGGGGTGGGGAAATCGGCTTTGCCTCCGTCTGAGGTCAGATAGAAGGCGAGGACATCGGTGGGTTTGTCTTTGCCGCGGTAGGTGCGGTTAAGCTCGCGCACTTTCTCCTGTGTTGTGATGACCAGTCCAAGCTCAACGTCATCGCCAGCGCCCTGGGCAGTAAGCACCTTCTCCGCAATCTTCTGGAACCATTTCTTGTCCGGGCAACCGGCAAATTTGCCCTCGATGAGGATGCTAATTTCCACGTCAACGGAATGATAACACAGTTGACCGCGCCATAACAAAGAGACAAGAACCCGTCTCGCTCATAAGTTCTGGGCAGAATAGCACGAAATTCTAAATCCTAATCTCTAAGCACTAAACAAATCCAAAATCCTAGTGCTCAAAACGTCGTGGAGCATAGGTGATTGGCATTTTGAACACTCCTAACGTAGAAACAGCAATCTGTCATTCCAGCCCCGTATCGGTGTACGGGGTAGACTCCGGCTGGAATCCAGGGACATCTCCCAGTACTGACCAACTGGATTCTGGCTCCCGTATCAGGTACGGGACAGGCTTCGCCAGAATGACAACGCAATATCTGTGAACGCCGCCGCCAATCCGTTTGAGCAAAACCGAGCGTTGTGCTATATTTATTATGCAACTGAAGACACGGGAGGGATCGCATAGTGGTCTAGTGCGGGCGCCTGCTAAGCGCTTGCCCTGGGAAACCGGGGTCGTGGGTTCGAATCCCACTCCCTCCGCCAGAGTCCCCCACTATCATCTGTTCCCTTAGTGGCTTGCCACTTAGCATATCAAGCCCACCTGGAACGATTGAGTATGACCGACCAAATCTATTCTTATCGCGAGATGTGTGATGCCGAGAAGATGCAGACTCTGCAAAGGGGCATGAACTTCCGACTGAATCCATCCTACTCTGTTATCCTCATGTCCCGCCGCTCAAACGCACCGTACAAGGACCGGATTTTAGCTGACGGAATAACCTTAGAATACGAAGGGCATGATGAGCCAAAGACTTCCCCTGAAGAGAATCCCAAATATCTTGACCAACCCAAAGCGACAAGAAGCGGAAGTCTAACGCAAAATGGTCAATTTGCTCAAGCAGTAGAGCAGTATAACAAGAATCAATCCCCTCCGGAATTAGTCAAGGTTTATGAGAAGATATTGCCTGGTGTCTGGTCTCTGAAAGGTTACTTTGATTTGCTTGACTATAGATACACTTACGATGGAAAAAGAAGTGTTTTCGTTTTCACTCTGAAATTTTCGGTAAATCAAGGCATAGATGTAAATCCTCTTGTAGATGTCAAGCATACTCGGTTGATCCCTTCTGAAGTAAAGAAAGAAGTCTGGCAAAGAGACAAAGGGAAGTGTGTGCTTTGCGGGTCGTCCAAGAATTTGCACTTTGACCATGACCTTCCCTTCTCAAGAGGCGGTACCAGTCTCACAGCAAAAAACATCAGACTCTTGTGTGCCAAATGTAATCTGGCGAAATCCAATAAAGTCGAATAAACAAAATTGTCATAAGTAAAACGAATGTCTCATTATTATATCTGGACAATCGGCTGTCAGATGAATAAGGCTGAGTCGGAGCGAATCGCCAGCACGCTGGAGCAGGCCGGCCACACCCTTTCTGAGACTCCCGACGATGCCGATGTCATCGTGCTTAATAGCTGTGTTGTCCGTCAGAGCGCGGAAACCCGCATCGTCAACAAAATCCGGTCGCTCAAGCCGATGAAACAACTCCATCCCGATAAGCTCCTGGCGGTGACCGGCTGTCTGGTAAACTCGGACGCCGGACATCTCCACAAGGTCTTTCCTTATGTCAACTACTTCTTCAAACCGGGAGCGCTGCCGCCGTGGGTCGCCACCCCGGCGTCCGTTCTCCCTGCCCAGCCCTCCCCCGGCATCTACATCCCCATCATCCAGGGGTGCGATAACTTCTGCGCCTACTGCATCGTCCCCTTCCGGAGAGGCCGCGAGAAAAGCCGACTGCTGGCCGAAATCGTCTGCGAAGTGCAGGAAGTGGTGCGGCGGGGCGCCAAGGAGGTCACTCTCCTCGGGCAGAACGTGGACTCCTACGGGCACGACCTGACGGACAAGCCGGACCTCGCCGGCCTTCTGGAGGAACTGAATGCCGTCGATGGGCTGGCACGCATCCGTTTCCTGACCAACCACCCCAAAGACATGAGCGACCGTCTCACTGACGCCATCGCCCGGCTGGATAAGGTCTGCGAGCACCTCAACCTGCCCGTGCAGTCCGGCAGCAATGAGATTCTGCAAGCGATGCGGCGGGGCTACACGGTAGAGCAATACCGTGCACTCGTCGCCCGCATACGAGCCAAAGTGCCCGAAATCGCCCTCAGCACCGATGTCATTGTCGGCTTCCCCTCGGAGACAAACGAGCAGTTCCAGGAGACGGCCAATTTTCTCGCAGAGGTAAGGTTTGATACTGTGCACGTTGCCGCCTACTCGCCGCGACCGGGCACCATCGCCGCGCGGGAGCTTGAGGACAACGTCCCGCCCGAAGAGAAGAAGTCCCGCCTCACTGCCATCGAAAAGCTTCAGGAGAAAATCGCCACGGAAATCAGTGCCAAGCTGCTCGGCAAGACGGTGGAGGTCCTGGTGGACGGCAGAAACAAGGGAAAGTGGCAGGGAAGGACGCGTTCTGATAAACTAGTATTCTTCAGTGATAAGAATGATTATTTCGGCAAGCTGGTAAACGTAATGGTCGAAAAGACCAGCCCGTGGTCGTTACAGGGCAAAATTGCGTAAGGAGGCAAGATGTTACGTATTGGACTGGTGGTCGGGTTACTCATCGCGCTGATAGCGCTTCTCGGGGGGTGTCTGCCCCAGGCGGCGCCGCCGGAAGGCGCCCAGAAGGGCTTCGATTGGTCGTTGATTGTTTTCCTGGTGCTCATCTTTGTCGTCTTCTACTTCCTGATGATACGGCCCCAGCGTCGGCGCCAGAAAGAGACGCAGACGATGCTTCAACAGCTTCAGAAAGGCGATAGGGTCGTTACCGCCGGCGGCATCTACGGCGAAATCGAGAGCATGGACGAGACGACCATCGTCATCAAAGTAGAGTCCGGAGCGACGATGAGAGTCGCCAAGAGCAGTGTTCAGGGGAGACAAGTCAAGCAATAAGAGAGTAATGCAATACGACTACATTATCGTTGGTAGCGGCATCGCTGGCCTGTACACGGCCTTGCTGGCCAGAGAGTACGGGAGTGTGCTCGTTGTCACCAAGGGCAATATCGAGGACACCAACACCAGGCACGCCCAGGGTGGCATCGCCGCGGCCATCGGCAAGAACGACAATCCCGAGCTTCACTTCCGGGACACGATTGCCGCCGGCGCCGGCCTGTGCGATGAAGAGGCCGTGCGCATCCTGGCCAACGAAGCGCCCGCCCGCATCGCCGACCTGGTCCAGTTTGGCGTCCCCTTTGACACTGTCAACGGCGAGATTGCGCTCACCCTGGAAGCCGCCCATAGCGTCCCGCGCATCCTCCACGCCGGCGGCGATGCCACCGGTGAGCGCATCGAGGTGACGCTGAGTCGACGCGTGCTCGCCGCCAAAATTCGCGTCCTCGAGGATACTCTGGCCACCGAAATCCTAGTAAAAGACAACCAGGCCAGAGGTGTCCGCGTCCTCGACTGCCGCACCGGCTCGGAAGAGGAGTTCGAGTGCCGCTTTCTCATCCTGGCGACGGGCGGCGCGGGACAGCTTTACAGGTTCACCACCAACTCGGAAATAGCCACCGGCGATGGCGTTGCCCTTGCCTTTCAGGCTGGCGCCGAGATTATGGACATGGAGTTCTACCAGTTCCACCCCACCGCCCTTCACCTCCCGGGGGTACCACCGTTCCTGATTTCCGAGGCGGTGCGGGGTGAGGGCGGCATCCTGCGCAACGTTAATGGCAAACGCTTTATGTTCGACTACACGCCGCAGGGCGAGCTGGCGCCCCGGGACGTCGTTGCCCGCAGTATTCTCTTCGAGATGAAGAAGACGAATTCCAACAACGTCTTCATCGATGTAAACCACCTGCCACCCCAGCTCATTACCACCCGCTTCCCGCAGATTTACCGGTTCTGCCTCGACCACGGGCTGGACATCACCAGGGAGCTGATTCCGGTGGCGCCCGCGGCGCACTATATGATGGGCGGGGTCAAGACCAGCACCTGGGGCGAGACCAATATCGCCGGGCTGTTTGCCGCCGGGGAGGTGGCCTGCACCGGCGTTCACGGCGCTAACCGCCTGGCCTCCAATTCGATGCTGGAGGTGGTCGTTTTCAGCAAGCGAATCGTGGAAAAGACGGCAAAGGCCATCGAGGATAAGGGCACCACTAAACGCGCCGAGAGCCGCTACACGCTCAGCCAGCGACCGCCGTCCAGACGAGCGCCCAAGCCCAGCCTCGTCACCCTCAAACAACTTCACTGGGAGAAGGTGGGCGTCATGCGGAGCAAAGAGGGTCTGACCGAAGCCGCCGATACTCTATCGGCCTGGCAGAAAGCCCTGCCCAAGCCCACTGACCGCCCTTCCTACGAGCTACACAACCTCGTGCTAACGGGCCGGCTGGTAACGGAGGCGGCGCTGTTGCGGGAGGAAAGCCGCGGGGCGCACTCCCGCTCCGATTTCCCCCAGACCTCTGCGGAGTGGCAGAAACATATCGTCTTCACGAACAAATAGAGGGCACGATGGGAATACCGAGACTGACTCCGGAAGAGCAAATCGACAAAATTATTGAGCTGGCGCTGGCCGAGGACCTGGGCCAGGGCGACGTCACCAGCGAAATCTTAATCCCCCTCGACCTGGTGGGCAAAGCCTACATCCTCGTTAAAGAAGAGGGCGTCATCGCCGGGCTGGAAGTTGCCGAAAAGGTCTTCCGGCACGTCGACCCCACCCTCAAAGTGGAGATTCTGATTAAGGATGGCGCTAAGGTCAAAGCGGGAGACATCACGGCCAACGTTTCCGGTGCCGTCATCAGCATTCTCGAAGCCGAGCGCACGGCCATCAACTTCGTGCAGAAGCTGAGCGGTGTCGCCACCGCCACGTCAAAATACGTTGCCAAAGTGCAGGGGCTGAAGACCAACATTGTTGATACGCGGAAGACCACTCCGGGGATGCGCCGGCTCGAAAAGTACGCGGTGCGGATGGGCGGCGGCAAGAACCACCGTCTTCACCTCGGCGATGGCATTCTCATCAAGGACAACCATCTGGTCGCCCTGCGGGCAATGGGTCTGAGCCTGAAGGAAATCGTCGCTAAGGCCAAAAAGAATGCGCCAAAAGGCATCCGGGTGGAGGTCGAGGCGACCAGTCTGCAGGAAGCGCTGGATGCCGCCGGAGCCGGCGCCGATATGATTCTGCTCGATAATATGCCGCCCGAGGAGATGAAGCGCGTGGTTAGTATGCTACCGCGCCACGTTAAGACGGAGGCCTCAGGCGGGATTACGCTGGAGAACGTCCGTGCCGCGGCGCTTTCCGGCGTGGATGTCATTTCTGTCGGCGCGCTGACACACTCGACCAAAGCCCTCAACGTCAGCCTTGAACTGGAGTCGCAGACGCTCAAGTTGCTCTAGTGCCCTATTGCACGAGGCGCGCAATAAGCCAGATTCTTCCCCTTCTCCGGAATGGTCAGAATGACATTTGTGGGTGCTGTCACCATGAAGTGTCTCCCCTTCCGGGACCAACTAACTCTCATTTCTACAGGCAGACTCTAGTCGCCGGTAAGTCCGTGAGCCTTCAGCAGTGCCGCGTCCTCTAAAACACTCTCCGCCGTTCCGTCAGCCACAATCTTCCCCCCGTCCAGGATGACCACCCGCCGGCAAACCGCTCTGACCAGTTCCAGGTCGTGCGAGGCGACAATCAGCGTCATTGGCAGTTGCCGGAGCAGGCTAATCAGCGACCCCTTGCCGCGCGGGTCGAGGTTGGCCGTGGGTTCATCGAGCACCAGGACTTCCGGGCTCATTGCCAGGACCGTGGCAATGGCAATCCGTTTCTTTTCCCCGAGGCTGAGGTGGTGCGGCGACCGCTTTTCGAAACCGGCCATCCCTACCCCCTCCAGCGCCCTCGCCACCGACTCGCGGACGTCAGACTCCGAGTAGCCGAGGTTTAGCGGCCCGAAGGCAACATCGTCAAAGACCGCCGGCGAGAAAAGCTGGTCGTCCGGATTCTGGAAGACCAGGCCCACCCGCCGCCGCACTTCCCGCAAGTTGCCATTCCCGATGGCTTTGCCAAAGACCTTAACCTGACCGTCAGTGTGCAGGATACCATTAAGATGGAGCAGGAGCGTCGATTTGCCCGCCCCATTCGGCCCCACCAATGCCACCCTTTCCCCCCGTTTGACGGTCAGGCTGACGCCTGCCAGCGCCGGCTGTCCGTCCGGATAAATGAAACTAAGATTGTCAATCCTGACGACCTCTTCCATATTAACCACCCCACAAACTGAGTGCACTAATTAAGAGTAAAACGGCCACGACCACGAAGGTAAAATAAGCATCCGCCAGCTTGAAGCTCAGATTGTTCAATGTTCGACTCTGCCCGTCAAAGCCGCGCGCCAGCATCGCCGCGTAGACCCGCTCCCCGCGCTCGTAGCTACGGATAAAGAGGGTGCCCGCCATCCGGCCAATGGTCTTCACCTGCCACAACCGGCTGCCCCCCGAGCTACGACTGTCCCGCGCCTGGCGCATCCGCATCACCTCGTCGACCAGCACAAAGATGTAGCGGTACATAAAGGAGAGCACCATCACCATTACCCTGGGGAGGCGGAGTCGCTCCAGCCCCTCGAGGAGGCGGGGGACCGGCGTTGTCGCGGTGAGTAGAATCAGGCTGAGGACGGATAGCCAGGCTTTGACCAGAATGGCAGCGAGCAAAACAAGCCCGTTTTCCTTGAAAAACGGCACGAAGACAGTAACGAGCAGGACAAAGGGCATAATCACCAGCGACCGTTTCAAGATGTACGAAATTGGAACTCTAGAGAGAACGATAAGGATGGACACCAGCACAAAATAAACCACAAAAGTCTGCCAGCGGTGGGGTGGGGTCAGCGTTACCGCCAGAATAAACGCCAGAGTGGTCAGAAATTTCGTCCGCGGGTCAAGACGGTGAATGAAGCTATCGCGGTCGCTGTACTGGTCGATAAAGCTGTGCTTCATCTTGCCTTCCTCGACTTCAATACCCAGGCCAAACCGGCGGCTAGCCCGAACACAATGATAACCCCTACTAACCCTGCCAGAATCGTGGCAACGGCCTCATTCTCAATCCCCGGGAAAAGGTAATCGGCGATGAGTCTGATAGGCGCTCCTTGCGTCAAGCCGACAAATCCGCCATCCTCCGCCACCCTCTCCAGCCCATCGGGCGCCGACGAAGCCAGCGGCGATAGAATTGCCAGCAACAGGCTGACTCCCAGTGCCACCTGCCACCACTTCATTCTCATATCGACCACCTATATTTTCTGCAACTGCAATAAGTCGGCACGAGTCGCCAGCACCAGGCTGACCGCCGTGGCCGTAGTCAGCCCTTCACCAATCCCAATCAGAGCGTGGATGCCCACCATCGCCGGCAGGACGAACGTCAGCGGTGACACGCCCGATATTGCCAGCTCGAGTGCTGTGGCAATCGCTGCCAGCACCACCGACCCCCACCCGCCTACAAAACACCCAATCGCCATCCCCCGGCGGTTGTCCCCAAAGATGGCAACGCCCAGTCGGTAGAAGGAATACCCACCGAAACTACCGATGACTGCCATATTCAGCACGTTGGCGCCCAGCGCCAGCAGACCGCCGTCCTGAAAAATCAGGCTCTGGGCCAGGAGCACCGAAGTCATTACCAGAACAGACGCCCAGGGACCCAGCAAAATCGAGGCCAGCGCCGCGCCGAGCAGGTGTCCGGAAGTCCCGCCCACGATGGGAAAATTGAGCATCTGCGCGGCGAAGATAAAGGCCGCCATCACACCCATCAGAGGGATGTGCTTTTCTCCGAGCTTCCGGTTTGCCTGCCTCACGGCGTAGCCCACTCCGCCCGCCGACGCGGCGTAGGTGGCGCCTATCGTGGCGATATTAAGAAAGCCGTCCGGGATATGCACTCCGTCTCCTTATCGCAGTTTGACGCAATTGCAACTACTTGCAACTAGTTCGCAAAAAAATTTCTATTTACAGTCGCCGCAGCGACCGAAAATGCCCAGGTGCTTCATATCGGCGTCAAAGTTGTACTCGCGCCGCAACTGGCTTTTCAGCGACGCCAGCACTGACTCATCCAGGTCGATTATCCGGCCGCAGTCCTGGCAGACGAGGTGGTGGTGGTGTCCCTTCTCCATCGGGTGGTACCTCACCCGTCCCCCACCCAAATCGGTCTCCGTGACCAGTCCCAGGCTCTTGAGCAAGTCCAGCGTGCGGTAGACGGTGGAGATATTCACGTGCCGGTATTTAGCTCTCACCTGGGCGTAGATTTCCTCGGCGCTGATGTGGTTGCGCGCCTTCTCAATGGCGGAAAGCACCATCATCCTCTGAGGCGTCAGGCGATAGCCCTGCTCGCTGAGCCTATCGGTGATTTCTCCCGTTTTCCTCATATCAACTCAAATTATACCACAATCGATTGCAGATGCAACTGGTTGCGGGGTCGCTCTCCACCCATGTCATTGTGACCCTTCTGTGGAAGGGGAATCAATCTCAAGCGATGTGCTGCGTCTTACCTTGAGACTCTTCGCTGCGCTCAGAGTGACAAAGAAAGACTCCATCTCAGCACAGTAGACAATTCACAGGTTGCCGAACTTGTCTTTCGTGTCGATGAATATGGTCACCGGGCCATCGTTATGGATTTCCACCTGCATATACTGTTGAAATCGCCCGGTAGCGACCTTCAGTCCAGTCTTCTTCGCCTGCTCGACGAAATAGTTGAACAGCTTCTCGGCTTCCGCGGGCGGCATCGCGCTCTCAAAGCCCGGCCGCCGGCCCTTCTTGGTGTCCGCCATCAGCGTGAACTGGCTTACCAGCAACAGCTCGCCGCCGATGTCCAGCGCGGAAAGGTTGAACTTGCCCTCCGCATCGGCGAAGATGCGCAGGTTAGCCACTTTCTCGGCAAGGTAGTCGGCTTCCGTCTCGCCATCGCCATTAGCCACACCGACGAAGACCACCAGTCCCTTCTCGATTCTCCCCACCTCTTCGCCATTCACGCACACTGAAGCCTGCGTCACCCGCTGAACAACCGCTCTCATTCCATTCTCCTCGGAAAATTCATCGACCTATTTTAGCCTAATGGCACGGCTAACGTAAACAGGAGCGTTTCAGAGAGGCGAAGCCGACGATTGATTCAGAAGCGGGGCGTCTAAGAGGGGTGCTAACCCCTCTTGAAAAATTTCTCTTCCCCCTCTCCAAAACCTGTCCTTCAGCAGAAGGAAGGAGAGGGGGCCAGGGGGTGAGGTTGGCCTCTTCGGGTTCAGTTAGATTGGTGACACTACCCTAGACTTCTTTGCCAAAAAGGTCTAGAATATTAGTGCCATGAATATACTGATTCCAATAGGTGGCGGGGGCGGGGAGTAATGGAGGGGAATTCAGCAGTTGAAGCACTGCGCTAAAGTACAAAGCCAGTGCTTTTATATTTAAGGAGGGCGAACGATGATGCAGTCCAGCCTCATTGGCAAAATCGAAAAAGCCCGGCGCTACGCCCAGGAGACCGACCGCGTGACCTTCTCCGATTTTTCCGTCAGGTTCCGCGGCGAGAACGACAGCTACACTACCGCCTACAAAGACGGCAAATGGCACTGCACCTGCCACTTCTTCGCCAGCTGGGGGCTGTGCAGTCATTCGATGGCGCTCCAGAAAATCCTGGAAAATATGCTCCCGCCCGAAGCTAAGACCGCCCCGGCCGAAGTAGCTCGATAGGCAGCGCCTTCCTTTTGGCACAGGGCAATTGTGCTAAGACGGGTATACTCACACCCGTGGAGGATGAATTGGACTTCATCGATAAACTGACAAAAGCCACACAAAAGAATGATAGCCTGCTTTGCGTCGGCCTTGACCCTGACCCGGAACTGATGCCCGGGGGTGTGGGCGTCTTCGACTTCAACAAGGCGATTATCGATGCCACCGCCGACCTCGTCTGCGCATACAAGCTCAATTTCGCTTTCTATGAAGTCCTCGAAGACGAGGGTCTGGAAGCCCTCAAGCGCACGGCGAAATACATCCCCGATGGTATTATCGCTATCGGTGATGCCAAGCGCGGCGATATCGCCAACACGGCCAAAGCCTATGCTAAATCGATTTTCGTCAACTATGACTTTGATGCCACGACGGTCAACCCCTACCTCGGCTTCGACTCTATTGAGCCGTTCCTCAAATACCAGGACCGCGGCGTCTTCGTCCTGTGCCGCACCTCGAATGCCGGCGCCACCGACTTTCAGTCGCTCAACGCGGAGTCCGATGGCAACTCTCTTCCCTTGTACGAGATTGTCGCCCGGAAGGTCAGCCAGTGGAACAAGTACGGCAACCTCGGGCTGGTGGTGGGCGCTACTTACCCCGAAGAGCTCAAGACCATCCGCCAGAATCACCCCGAACTCCCCCTTCTCATCCCCGGCGTCGGGGCGCAGGGGGGCGACCTAGCGCCGGTGGTGAAATACGGCGTCGATAAGCAAGGCGAAAGGGCAATCGTCAACTCCTCCCGCCAGATTATCTACGCTTCAAAAGGCAAGGACTTCGCCGTAGCGGCACGGCGCGCCGCCGCCGCCCTGCGCGACCAGATTAACGCCTTCCGCGGGAAGTAACTTCCACTTTCATCAGGTAACATCTATGGTGATGGAAATCAGGCTGGGGGATGTTGTCCGTCTCAAGAAACCGCACCCGTGCGGCGGCTACGAGTGGGCGGTGGTGCGGCTGGGGGCGGATATCGGGATTAAATGCCGGAAGTGTCAACACTACGTCCTGCTGCCCCGCAGCGACTTTGAGCGGCGGGTCAAGGAGTTCATCTCGAGGGGTGGTTGATGGCGCGGCGGATAATGCACATCGACCTCGATGCTTTCTTTGTCTCCGCGGAGCAGGTGTTCGACCCCAGCCTCAAAGGTAAGCCCGTGGTGGTGGGCGGCAAGCCTGACCAGCGCGGTGTCGTCGCCGCCTGTTCTTATGAAGCCCGCGCCTATGGCATCCACTCCGGCATGCCCCTCGCCCGCGCCGCCCGGCTTTGCCCGAAGGCAATCTTCATCGCCGGCAACTTCGCCCGCTACCGCGATGCCTCGGAAAAGTTTATGGCCCTCCTGGCGGACTTCTCCCCGTTCCTGGAGCCGATGGGCATCGATGAAGCCTATCTGGACGCGACCGGTTTTGAATCGTTGCACGGTTCTGTGCGCGAAATGGCTCGGAAAATTAAGAAGCGGGTCAAACACGAAATTGGCATCTGTGCTTCGGTCGGCATTGCCAGCAGCAAAATCGTCGCCAAGGTCGCCTCCAAGCAGTCCAAGCCCGACGGCCTGATTGAGGTGCCCGCCGGCGGCGAGAAGGTTTTCCTCGCCCCACTGCCCATTGATAAGCTCCCCGGCATCGGCGAGAAGACGCAAAAAGTGCTGAGGGGTTTGGGCATCCACACGCTCGGCGAGCTGGCGGCAATGCCTCTGGACGCGCTCAAAAGTCGCTTCGGCATCTATGCCGAGACCATCCACGCCCACGCTAACGGCATCGGCAGTGACGTCGTCGAGCCGCCCGCTGAGGCTAAATCGACCAGCCGCTCGACCACCTTTCCGCAGGACACGCGGGACATTCAGTTCATCAAGGCGACTCTGCGCTACCTGACCGAGCGGGTGGGCAACGACCTGCGGGAGAAAGGCAAGCTGGCCAAGTGCGTTCACATCACCGTGCGCTACGCCGATTTCACCACCATTACCCGCCAGCGCAGCATCCACCAACCCACGGATGCCGACCAGCTTATCTTTGACACCGGACTGGACCTGCTCAAGCGAGAGCTGACGGCGGGCAAAAAGCAGGCGGTGCGGCTTATCGGCATCGGGGCGTCGAGCCTGGTAGCGGGCAGGCAACTGAACCTGCTCGACCCCACCCCACGACGGCTGGAGAAGCTCAACGCCGCCATCGACCGCATCCGCGAGAAGTACGGCTTCACTTCAATTCAGACGGGACGGACTCTGCTCCTGAGAGACATCTTCCCCGAAAGCGAGAGGGGCTATACGCTCCACACGCCGGGTTGTTCAAGGTAAGAATACCTATGCAGTACGAACCGGAACATAGACTCGTTGGAGCGGAATCATCGCTTGGTATTGTGGTTGAAGTCGTTCGTAATTCTCTAGAAGGAAATCAACGAACGCGTCCCGGTCGATCAGTGTGATATTTGGGTGCTTTTCTGACTCCCGTGTTGCTTGAGGGGTGAAGCCTCCAGTAGAAATGAACAGACCATTGTAACGCTCTCCGCTGGCACCAATGGCACCAGCAAATTGCTGCACTTCTTGCTGCGTCGCTTGTCCCTTCCGGTGCTTAACCTGGACTCTAATCCTCGGTGACTGAAAACCAAAGGCGTCAGGAAAAGCCTTTATGTCAATACCTCCATCTGGCCCTGGCTGACTTACTTTTGTTCTGAACCCCATTGTTCGAAGAATGTCAGCTACCAAGTTCTGAAACCCAAAGGCGTCAATCTTATACAAAAGATCCGAAATTATCTCATCAGCTTTTGCTTGAATCTCTTCTGGCGTAAAAACAAGCTGTTCTTCCGTCTCAAGCGTTTCCTCACGAGGCTTTTCGCCAAGCAGAGTCTTGACTTCAGACAAAAACCCGTTGACTGTAAATACCGTCGAGAGCCCACCCAATGCATTTCGAAATCCTGACGATAAGTCGTCACGAGACACTTTCTTGAGCCATTTCACCTTGCGGATGTTAGGATAGTGCTCAGAGACTAGCTTAGGATCAAACACGTAGTCACCCGAAACCTCTCCAATCAGCACCTCACGTGATGACGCTATTGGAGTAAGAACGATATCCCCTTTCTGGACCACTTTCGTGAAACGATAAACCTGCCCCGCGCCCATTCCTATCTTAATTTCACTGTCTTCGCGGTATTTGGAGCGATAGTGCTTCTTGAAATCCTGACGGTTGTCTAGCTGACTCAAATCGCCCAATTCTCTCCAGCCTATTGCAACAACAGATGATTTTTCAACCTCATTCGCAATTACGTTGTTCACTCCAGACCTGACTACCCAGACCTGCTCGTTTGCCATTTTTCTGCCTCCGACCCGACACAATTACATATAATATAGCACCCAATAACTTCTCCGTCTATATTGCCAGTTTGGTTACCCAAACCAAAGTAGGAGATTGCAAGTACTGCCCCCACACTTGTATTCCCCCTCCACAATAGCTATAATGTGTGGTTATCAGCGGGTGAGGAGGAGACGTCCATATGCCAGAATATGCCTATCTGAAAAAGCAATTCGTGCCTTTAGCGGAGGCCAAAATAAGCATTATGACCCATTCTCTCCACTACGGCACCGCCGTCTTCGAGGGAATCCGGGGCAACTGGAACGCGGAGAAGAAGCAGATGTACATCTTCCGCCTAAAGGAGCATTACACGCGCCTGTTTCACGGCGCCCGTGTCCTGAAGATGAATCTGCCCTACTCCAACGAGGACCTGTGCAATATCACGGTTGAGCTGATGCGGAAGAGCGGCTTCAAAGAGGATGCCTACATCCGTCCCGTGGCTTACAAAAGCTCGGAAGCCCTCGGCCTGAGACTGCACGGGCTGGAGGACGATGTCTTCATGCTGACTATCCCGTGGGGCCGCTACCTCGATGTCGATGTGGCCAGGTGCGGCGTTTCCTCCTGGATTCGCCCCAGCGATAACGTTATCCCGCCTCGATTCAAAATCAACGGCCTTTACATCAATAACTCGCTGGCAAAGACGGAGGCCCACGATAACGGTTTCGACGAGGCAATCATGCTCACCCCGGACGGACATGTCTCGGAGGGCAGCGGCGAGAATATCTTCCTGGTCATCGATGGCCAGATAATCACACCGTCCGTCGACCAGAGCATTCTCATCGGCATCACCCGCGATACGGTCATCAAGCTGGCGAAAAATGAGCTGGGCATCGAGGTCGTGGAGAGAGCTGTCGACCGCGGCGAGCTTTACATGGCGGAGGAGTGCTTCCTCACCGGCACCGCCGCCCACATCACGCCGGTCTCGGAAATCGACCACCGCCTCGTGGGCAATGGTAAAATCGGGCCATTGACCCAGAAACTGCAGAAAATCTACTTCGACGTCATCAAGGGGAACAACCCGAAGTACCTCGATTGGTGCTGGCCGGTCTACAAGAAGTAGCTATTTCTTGCTGGTCTTGCTGGCGCCCGGCCTGGGGTGGAGCGATTTCAGCAGGCAGAGAATCTGGCTCATCTGCTCCAGAGCGGTGGTCAGATTATAGGCTTCATCCAGCAGCTGGCCGACGGCAAAACTGCCGTGCCCGTGCACCATGATAATCCGGTTCTCGGTCAACGCCTCGGCAATGACGTCCGCTAGCCCACCCGGCTTGACCGCCATGTGCCACCCCACCACCGGTATCCGGCCGATTTGCGAAATCTCCTCGGCGCCGGTCGGCTCAATCTCATGGTCCGTCAGTGAAAGAGCAATGGCATGGGGCGGGTGAGCGTGAACGATTGCCTGCGCTTGGGTCGCCTTATAGATGGCGCGGTGAACGGGGAGCTCAATCGAGGCCAGCGGCGTGGTGCGGCTGTTCCGCTCAATGCCGGTTTCAATCAGGTCGTTTTCCTGGAGCGAGCTGAGGAGGCAGCCGCGGCGGGTAATAAAAATGCGGTCGCCGAGTCGGATGCTCAGGTTCCCGCTGTTGGAAGATACCAGCCCCCGCGTAAAGAGGTCACGCCCCACCGACTGAAATTGCGCTAAAATCATAGCTCGCTTCTATTAAGATATTGGCAGCCGACCCGATTTGTCAAACTCACAGTTGATATACTTTATAATTTCCGCTCAACAAAAATCAAATCAAGTCTAGACTACTGTCGGAAATAAATCAAATCGAGGCTAATATCTCAGGGAATAGAGTCCCCTTATGTCATTGCGAGCGTCCGGACTGTCACTCTGAAGCACATTTCTTGAGATTACCACGTCCCGATTCTATCAGGACTCGCAATGACAGCCAATAAGGGGGCACGAGATACAAGGGAGGGGTCAGGGGGATGGGTCACGGCACGTTAGCCCAAGCTTACGCAAATTTGACCCAATCTGGCCAAAAGGTTATAATTAAAATGCCAGGTTGAATGTGGATTAGCCCGTAGGCAGGAAGCATTGCACGAAAGTTGCGGCGTTTTTGGTGTCTATGCCCCCAATGAAGACGTAGCCCGCCTAACCTTTTTCGGTCTCTTCGCTCTCCAGCATCGCGGTCAGGAAAGTGCCGGTATCGCCACGGCCGATGGCAAGAGAATCAACGTCTACGCCAGGATGGGGCTCGTCTCTCAGGTCTTCGATGAGGACTCACTGAGCCACCTCACCGGACACATCGCTATAGGTCATAATCGCTATTCCACCACCGGCTCCAGCCGTATCTGCAACGCCCAACCGATTGTCGTCACCCGGGGTGACGAGACCATCGCCGTCGCCCACAACGGCAACATTATCAACTCCAGTCACCTGCGCGAAGAGCTTGCCGAACAGGGTTATACCTTCGCCAGCTCCACGGACACGGAAGTCATCGCCTATCTTATCCTGTCGTCCCCCGAGAAAAGCTGGGTGGAGCGCATCAAGTACGCGATGCACCGCATCCAGGGCGCGTACTCGCTGACGATTCTGACCAAAGACACTCTCTTCGGCGTGCGCGACCCCTTTGGCGTCCGCCCGTTCGTCCTGGGCCTGCTCGACGGCGGCTGGGTGGTTGCCTCCGAGAGCTGCGCTCTCGACCACATCGGCGCGACCTTCCTCCGCGAGATTGACCCCGGCGAGATAGTCTCGGTCGACGCCAACGGCCTGCATACCTTCCGCGACGAGGTCGGCAGACGCGCCTTGTGCATCTTCGAGTATATCTATTTTGCCCGACCCGATAGCGTTATCAACGGACGTCTGCTCTACCTAGCGCGGCAGGAGATGGGCGCCACCCTCGCCCGCGAGCACCCTGTGGAAGCCGACCTGGTCATCGGCGTGCCGGACTCGGCGACGAGCGCCGGTATTGGTTACTCCCGCGCATCGGGCATACCCCTTAGCGAAGGGCTGGTGAAGAACCGCTACGTCGGCCGGACGTTCATCGCGCCCGACCAGCGCATCCGCGACCTCGGCGTCAAGCTGAAGTTTAATCCCCTCCCCGAAGTCCTCAAGAACAAACGGCTCGTTGTCGTTGACGATAGCATCGTTCGTGGAACGACCACCCCCAGCGTGGTGCGCATCCTGCGGCGCGCGGGGGCGAAGGAAATCCACATGCGCATCTGCGCCCCACCCATCCGCTACCCCTGCTTCTTCGGCGTCGATATGGCCTCCCGCCGCGAGCTGATTGCCGCGCAGAAGACCATCCCCGAAATTAGAGATTTTATTGGCGCTGACTCGCTCGGTTACATTAGCACCGAAGGACTGGTTAAGTCCGTAGCCCTGCCCAGGGAGAACTTCTGCCTGGCGTGCTTTACCGGCGATTACCCTCTGCCTGTACAGCTGGAGATGGACAAGCTAGCGCTGGAGTCTCTGCCGACGGCCAAGCCGGCGTCATAAAAACAAGTAGAAACCTATCCCCTTCAGGGTGGTTCCAGTGATGTCACCAGAACTGAACCCTTCTGGGTGAACCCCGCTTCTTGCTCCCGTTGTCATTGCTACGAAAGTATGCAGTCCAAAGCCCTGAATGTCATTCCCGTGAAAGCGGGAATCCAGGGAATAGATGTTCCTTTTGGATTCTCGGGTCAAGCCCGAGAATGACAAAAATGGGTGCTGCTTTCATACTTGGTGGTGCCCATCTGAATGGGCATGATGGATTGCTTCGCGGAGCCTGTCCTGAGCGCCCCGAGACTCTTCCCCCGATTGCATCGGGGTCAGAGTGACAGGAGCGAAGGGCTCGTAATGACATTCTCCTCGAACCCGGCCCCTATTTTGTCCTCAGCAGAACAAAAAACTCTTTGTTCCCCTCCGTCCCCAGGATGGGCGACACAATAAGCCCTTTCAGGCGGAAGCCATTGTCCACCACCCAAACGATAAACCGGCCCAGAATGATAGCGTGAAGCTGAGAATCTTTGATGATGCCCCCCTTCCCCACCTCACCTTTCCTGGATTCAAACTGGGGCTTCACCAGCACCACCAGGTAACCATCTTCCTTGAGGATTTGAGCAACGGACGGGATGACTTTGGTGACCGAGATGAAAGACAGGTCGATGGTGGCGAAATCGACCTTTTCGGGGAGAGAAATCGGGTATCGGGCGTTGACCCGCTCCATCACCACCACTCGCGGGTCCTGCCGCAGGCGGTAGTCGAGCTGACCGTAGCCGACATCGATGGCGTAGACGCGGCTCGCGCCGCGCTTGAGGAGGCAGTCGGTGAAGCCGCCGGTGGAAGCGCCGATGTCCGCCGCCACCTTGCCCCTGACATCGAGACGGAACTCGTCGAGGGCGTGGTCGAGCTTGATGCCGCCCCGGCTAACAAAAGGAGGCGGCTCGGAGATAACGATTGCCGCCCCCTCTTCGATTAACGTGCCCGGCCTGGTGACTATCCTGCCATCGACGGTGACTTCCCCTGCCATAATCAAAGCCTGGGCTTTCGCCCGGCTCGCCACCAGCCCCTCCGCCACCAGCAGGCTATCAATCCGTCGCTTGGCCACTTTTCTAATTTCTATTGTCATTGTGAGGAGTCCTTCGGCTGAAGGACGACGAATCAATCTCAAGCTATGAACTGCACGGCGCTTGAGATTCTTCGCTCCGCTCAGAATGACAGTCTTATTTCCCCTCGTTTTTAACGGCGTCTGATATCGACCTCGTAACCCTTCTTCTTAAGTTCGTTCATCAGGTCGTCCGGCTTATCGCAGTTGACGTGGATGACGAGGTCTTTCTTCTCGTGAGCCGGCGGAATGATGATGTGCAAGGTGACGATATCCACGCACATTTTGTTAATGGTGCCGATGATTTCTTCCAGCGCCCTGGCTTCGCCGCCGTCCTCTATCCAGATGCGATGGCCCGGCATGCCGATGCCCAGCACCGGATTGACGATGCGATAGAAGAAGTCGTTAGTGGTAACTATGCCCACCAGCTTGTTGTTTTCCTCGACGACGGCCAGCGCGCCGACCTTCCTGGATTGCGCCAGGGCGAGCGCTTCTTCGACCGTCCAGTTGGGCCTGGCGGTAACGACGTCTTTTTCCATCACCTCGCGAACAGGCGTCCGCATCGTTGCGCCGAGGCTGTAGGCATAGTCCCAGAAGTTACGCGAGCCGACCAGTTCCGGGGTGATGAGCTTTTCCACCCGCTTCCCGGTGACCATGCCCACCAGTTTTCCCTTATCGACGACCGGGATGCGCTTGAGCTTCCGGTCATCAAAGAGTTTCTTGACTTCAATAAGATGGGTATCAGGAGAAACCGTAACCACATCCTTGGTCATGATATCGCGGACAAGCATGCTTTCTCCTCCTTCAAAACTCGCTCTTTTATTCGGAGATAGTATAGCATAATTTGGGAAGGTTTAGAATAGGTGGGGAGGGGCGTTTAACAACCGATGTAGGGCGCACTAATTTGCCGATTGATTTTGGCCGCAACAATTTTCTGGCGGGAAACAATTCGAGCGTGATTAGCGCTGATTAGCTTTGAGTTGTTCTTAGAGTTATGTAAAGACAAGAATATGTTATGTAAAGGACAACCTCTGGCGCAATCCTTCCGAACAGGTAATGGTGGGTTTCGTCTCGATTTCATCAAGGGCTACACCCACCCTACAGTCTTAAGCAATATGCCCATTCCGAACTCGATTCGGAATCCAGGTGGGGCGGTTAACTGGATTCCGTCCCCGTATCGGTGTACGGGGCATGCTTGCAACGGAATGGTTGCTTGGTGGATTCCCCGCTCCCGTGTCAAGCACGGGTTTACCCTGAAGGGGGGTTCACCGTGAACGGGACAGGCTTGCCTTCGCTGAAGCTTTAGCGCAAGCAGGCGGCGCGGGGAATGACAGATGACATAAGCCACAGAGGACTGGCTCTGGGGCTTAGATATAGGATTCGTCAGGGGCGGTCGGGTTCGAAACCCGACCCTACAGCAAATGACTACACCCAAAACGCAGGCTACTTCACCCTCATTTGCTGGGCTTCTGCGTAAGCCGTTTTGATGAACTTGGTAATCTCCTCAAGCTGTTTGTCTTTGTCCAGAGAAAAGAAAGGAATTTCTTCAAGATGGAGACGAAACCAAATGTCCTCCCCTTCCTCCCTCAATTCGTAAGAGCGTTTTTCCAGTAGCTTTGAATCATATTTACCTTTGTTCTGCCATTCAAAAACTAGAACCAAATGATTGCGGTAATATACACTGCACAAAAATTCTTTGTCTCCTAGCCAGAACCCTTTCCATTCCCAAGCTGCTGACCGAGGATAGCCCGGAAACAAAGGGATGTTGGCATCCTTGATAGCTACCTCTATCATATCGAGTAAGTAATTAAACGCGGGCACGCCGTTGATGTACTCCCAGCTTACTTTCTGAATACTCATTCCTTTAACCTCCAAAAAAGATTTGAATGCATCAATTAGGTATTCGCTAACAGGGTCGTGTGCCTTTAATTTTCCCAGCCAATTATGGACTTCAAACCAGCGAACGTGCTTGTGCGGCTTTGTTTCGTTCTCTCCAAAATCCATAGAAAACTTCGTAAGAAGCACAAGACACGTAGTCGGAACGTTTGACGACCTTAAGGCCTCAAGATATCTCTCAACCTGTTTAACACCGAGGTCGGATTCATACTTGACTTCAACATATGCTAATTTGCCCGGGCAAGATATCTTAATATCGGGCGTGCCTTGCGGGGTTATCTCCTGAGTGGAAACTGAAACGTCTTCGTTTACATTAAAGTAAAGCTGATTAGCTCCGCAGAGCTTGTTCAGGATTTCGACTCCGAGAGCTGGTTCACGAACAAGCAATGTGTTCAAGAGAAGGACAAATGCCTCAGTGAGATAATTCTCCTCAGAGGTTAGATATTTTCCGAGAGTGGAGAAAATATTCGCTTCAGACATTATGTCTCCAAACACTTGTATTATACCAGCCTTGTCAACTCCCCACCCTCCTCACCACCTCCTCCAACAGGCCCTGCCAGCCCTTCCGCACCGGGATGCGGAGCTGGGTGACGCCGATGCGTATGCCTTCTTTCAGCAATGGCGCCAGTTTGCTGCGGTCGAACTGCATACCCTGGAAGACGCGGAGCACAATCTGGCCGTCCTCGGTGGCGATGGACTCCAGCTTTGCCTTTGCCGCCAGGAGCTTGATTTTGAGGGCGTAGAGCAGGTTCCTGACTTCATCGGGCAGGGCGCCTGTCCGCCGCTCCTTCGGAGCTATGGAAGGCGGGCCAAAGCGGTCCTCAAGCTCCTGCGCCAGCGCCGCCACCGCCTCCACCGTCTCCAGCTTCGCCATCCGCTGATACAGGCTCAGGCGCGTCTCGACATCAGAAACATAGTCGTCCGGAATGCGGGCGGAAAGCGGCAAATCGATGGATGGGGCGGGGAGGACGGGCGGTTTCTTTTCCCGGACTCCCGCCAGCCTCGCCTTCTGTTCCTCGACCGCTTCCGCCAGAAGTCGGCAGTACAAATTAAAGCCGATGGCGCTGATATAGCCGCTCTGCCTTGTGCCAAGGAGCGTGCCGGCGCCCCTGATTTCCAGGTCTTTCATCGCGATATTGAACCCCGCGCCCAGCTCGGTCGCCTCGTAAATCGTGCGCAGGCGTTTCTGGGCCGCCGGCATGATGCGCTTGCCCTTATCGTAGAGGAAGTAGGCGTAAGCCAAGTTCGCGCCCCTGCCCACCCTACCCCGCAGTTGGTACAACTGCGTCAGGCCCAGCTTGTCCGCCTGGTTCACAATCAGGGTATTGACATTGGGCATATCCAGCCCCGACTCAATAATGGTCGTGCAGACGAGGACATCGCTCCGGCCCCGGGCGAATTCAGTCATCGCGCTTTCCAGCTCATCCTCACGCATCCGGCCGTGAGCGATAACGATTCTCGCCTCCGGCACCAGCGACCTCAGTTTCTCGGCGATAATAGCGATGCTCTGCACTCGATTATGCACGAAGAACACCTGCCCATTCCGCTCCAGCTCCCGCAGAATGGCCTCCCGGACCAAGCGGTCGTCATACTCGGCAACGTAGGTCTTGATGGGCAGTCGCTCATCGGGCGGGGTCGAGATGGTGCTCATATCCCGCACGCCGACGAGCGCCATGTGGAGGGTGCGCGGGATGGGGGTAGCGCTGAGCGTGAGGACAGCCACCTCCTGCCGCATTTTCTTCAGGTACTCCTTGTGCATCACGCCGAAGCGCTGTTCCTCATCGATGACGAGCAGGCCGAGGTCCTTGAAGCCAACGTCTTTCTGAACCAGCCGGTGCGTGCCGATGACGATATCGACGGCGCCGTTCTTCAAGTCCTCGATAATGGCTTCCTGCTCCTTGCGCGACTTGAAGCGACTCAGCACCTCGATGCGTAAAGGGAAGGCTTTGAGTCGTTCGGTGAAGGTGGCGTAGTGCTGTTCAGCGAGGACGGTGGTCGGCACCAGGACGGCGACCTGCCGGCCGTCCATCACCGCCTTGAACGCGGCGCGGATTGCCACCTCGGTCTTGCCGTAGCCGACATCCCCGCAGACGAGGCGGTCCATCGGCCTGGACTTCTCCAGGTCGGACTTCACTTCCCTCACCGCGACTAGCTGGTCGGCGGTTTCGACGTAAGGGAAAGATGCCTCGAGCTCCTGCTGCCAGAGCGTGTCCGGCGGGAAGGCATGACCCGGCACCACCTCTCGCGTGGCATAGAGCGCGAGCAGTTCCCGGGCAAGCTCCTCCGCCACTTCCTTCGCCTTCTGCTTGGTGCGACTCCACTCCTGCGTGCCGAGTCGACTCAGCACCGGCGACCTGTCCCCCGCTCCGATATACCGGCTCACCCGGTCAATTTGGTCGGTGGGGACATAGAGCTTATCCCCCTCCGCATACTGCAGGACAAGGTATTCCTTCTGCTTGCCGGTAGTGGTCAGCGTGGTGATACCGGCGAACTTGCCCACGCCGTGCTCGATGTGGACAACGTAGTCGCCCGGAGTTATGTCAAATAACAGCTTGTGGTGCGGAACGGGGCGTTTCTTGACTAAACGACGCTGTTTGATGAAGCCGAAAATCTCAGCATCGGTGAAGAGGTAAGTGTCGCCATCCATCACCCACCCCTCCCCCAGCAACCCCTGGACGAGGGTCAACGTGCCCAGTGGGGGCACCGGCTTCACCCCGGTGAGCGGGGCGGCGATAACATCCTGCTCCGCCAGAAGCTCGGACAGACGGCTCGCCTGGTGACTGACCAGGACCAGCCTTTTCTTCTCCTCGAGAAGCTGTTTCGTCTTTTTCAGGAACTGGGGCAACTGCCCGCCGTATGACGGAGCCACGGTGAAGCTCAGCTTATTCGACTCATCATCACCCCAGGAAGTCAGCGCCAGCCGTTTATTACCGTCAATCAGCGGCGCAAGCTCATTCCATCCGAAATAGGATTGAGGGAAGTTGCGGGGCAACTCGCCGCGCTCCAGCTTCACCGAGCGCAACTCAACGGCCTCAGCGTCAAATTCCTCCACCGACTGCTCGATGTCCCGTGGTTCATCCAATACCAGGAGCGCATTCCGGGGCAGGTAGCTCAGGAGAGTATCATCGTTGAACAGCGCCGAGTAGAACTGGAGATTGGGCGGCCGTTGGCGCTCCCGAATCATCTCGATTTCCTGCCGGAACTGCTGTCGCATCTCATCGTTCGTACCGGAAAGGTCAACGCCGTTGAGAAGTCTTTCCAGGTCGCTGCGCCCCATCACAAGCGGTCTGAGCAGCTCCGTCGCTGGACTGATGGCGATTGACTCGATGGTTTTGGTCGAGCGCTGGCTGAGCGGGTCGAAATGGCGCAGGCTTTCAATGCTGTTGCCGAAGAATTCCAGACGGGCGGGGAACTCCGAGGTGGCCGGATAGATATCCACAATGCCGCCGCGACGGCTCGTCGTCCCCGGAATCTCAACAATGCTCTCCAGCCGGTAGCCCATCCGCTCCCACCGGCCAAGCAGGTCCATCGGCTCGACTTCCATCCCCTGCCTGACGGTGTGACAGGCCGGCGCGAAATCAGGGTAACCCGGCAATTTTCCCATCAGCGCCGGCGCGGATGTCACCACCAGTGGCGCGCTCGACCCGCCCGGACCGCAGTTGACCAGCGCCGAAAGCACCTGAACTCTCTCCAGCTCGGTCGCCACATCGGAGGTGATGCGCTCGTAGGGGAGAACGTCCGGCTCGGGGAAGAATTTGACCTGCCCATTCGATTTGCTCAGGGCAAGCCCGTTCGCCCAGATGGCGACTTGCTCATAGAGCTTTTTGGCATTCTCCGGCTGTGCCGTAACCACCAGCATCGGCTGGCGCCACTCCCGGAACAGAGCGGCGATAAGGTAAGGCTTCGCCGCATCCAGGACGGAGACCGGCGTCTCATCCTTGCCGGTAACCAATCGCCGGAAGGCGGGCATCTCTTCAATTAGCTTCAGTAGCTCGGTTAAATCCATCCTGTCACAAACACCTTTAGGGCTAGACCCCAAAATAGGGCCCGCCCGATTTCATTGTAACATTTGATTAGTGAGCGCCTCAAATACGGCGCCGGTTTCTCAGGACAACCACCAGGGCCAGGACGGCCATACTGGCGCTCAGAGCCAGGCCCAGCCTCACTCCCCACACTTCACCCACCCAGCCCATCACCGGCGCGCCGATGGCCACCCCGGCAGTGAGCAAAGCGTGGAAAATGCCCGTGGCCAGGCCCCGCTCTTCCGGAACAGTGCGCTCCGCTACCAGGGCCGACACCGAGGGAAAGAGCAGGCCGTAAGCCGTGCCGTACAGGACCATCGCCGCCAACAGCAGTAGAAAAGTGCTCAGAAAAGGCAAGGCGACCAGTGAGATAATACCGAGGAGCAGACCTAGAGCAGTCGGTGTGAGCCGGCCGGTACGGTCGGAGAGAACGCCGCTGGGAAACTGAAGCAGGATAAACATCACTGCGAAGATGGCCAGCAGCATGCCGACGTGAAAGGCTTCCATCCCCAGGCTTTTCACGTACAGCGGCAACAGCGTCACCAAGCCACCGAAGCTAAAGTACTGGGCGAAGATTGAGCTGTAGGCGATGGTAAGCCCTTTTCGAGTGATGAGTTCCCTTGTCCGACCAAAACCGCCGTATTCAGGGCGGACACGGCGGGCCGCTTTCCTGCCGGGCAGCAACAGGCTAAGAACCATCCCCACAACCAGCAACCCCACCCCGAGGAAGAAGACGGCTTTATAGCCCAGCCGCGAGGCAACCAGTCCGCTCAGTCCGTAGCCGAACAAAGTCGCCGCGGCGATGGACATCCCGTAGAAGCTCATCGCCTTGCCTTTGGGCAAGTCGCCGCTGTAGTCGGCGGTAACGGACATCGTCGCCGGGCCGATTAGCGCCCCGGTTATACCGTGCAGAACCCGCACCAGCGCCAGGTGCACCGGCAACTGGCTCATCGAATAAAGAAACATGCTCAAAGCATCGCCAAGAAGCCCGGCAATCAGGGGAATCTTGTAGCCGATGCGGTCGATGAGACGGCCGAAGACGATATTCGCCGGGGTGTGCGTCAGCGAATAGACGCCGATAATCAGCCCAATAGTCCCCACTCCGGCGCCCAGCTCGTCGGCGTAGAGGGCCAGCACCGGAATCAGGAGATGAGTGTCCAGAAAACCGATAAAGGTGACGATTGAGACGATGGGCAGGACCCGTTTCGCCTGGTGCCGTCCCGGTTCATTCATATTCTTAAATACTATGTGAACACCTGCGTTCTTGTCCAATTCGCCACTGCTTGCTATAATGTAGGAAAAGTTGAAGCTGACATAAATGGTCAAAAATAACCAGACCCCGGAATACAAACGCATTGTCGTCAAGCTCGGCACCAAACTGCTCACCGGCGGCGGCTCCCAGCTCAATCAGGAAATTATGTCGCGCCTGGTGGCGCAGGTGGCGCAACTGCGACTGCAGGGCCGCGAGATTCTCATCGTTTCCTCGGGCGCGATGGCTTACGGCCGCCACAAGCTGGGGCTGACCCGGAAAATCAAGGGCATCCCCTACAAGCAGGTGCTGTGCTCGGTGGGGCAGAGTCGATTAATGTACGCCTACGAGCAGTTGTTCGGCGAGCACAATATCACCGTGGCGCAGGCGCTCCTGACCAAAGCCGACCTTTCCGACCGCGCCGGCTACCTGAACGCCCGCAATACCCTGATGGCCCTCCTCGAGCTGGGCGTGGTGCCTATCATCAATGAGAACGATGTCGTTGCCGTGGACGAGCTTAATGGCGCCAAGTTCGGCGATAACGATAACCTTTCGGCGATGGTGGCGAACCTGGTCGATGCTGACTTGCTTCTGTTGCTCACCGACATCGCCGGACTGTATAGCGCCGACCCCCGCCTCCAAGCCGATGCCCGGCTCATCCCGGTCGTTGCGAAAATCGATGAGAATATCGAGCGGCTGGCATCCGGCACCACGAGCCAGACGGCCGTGGGCGGGATGATTACCAAGATTGAGGCGGCCCGGCTGGCGACGGCTTCGGGCGTAAACGTGGTCATCGCCGACGGCAAGGAGAAGGACGTCATCGGCCGGCTGGTGAACGGAGAATCGATTGGCACGCGCTTCCTGCCCACCGCCGCCCACATCGAAAGTCGCAAGCGCTGGATGCTGTGCGGGCTGTGCGTGCGGGGCAAGCTCGTCATCGATGCGGGCGCGGCGGAGGCGCTGAGAAAGAAGCACGGCAGTCTGCTCGCCGCCGGCATCAGGGAAGTCGATGGCGCCTTCGACCGCGGCGATATCGTCGATATCTATGACGTCGAAGGCAACCACCTCGCCAGCGGCATCGTGAACTACTGCTCGGCGGACATCGCTAAAATCAAAGGGGTGCACTCGCGGAAAATCGCCGGAATTCTCGGTGCGGACTTCGGTCCGGAAGTGGTGCACCGCAATAACCTGGCAATCTTTTAGGAGGACTCAATGGCTACGGGTAAGCTGTACCGGCAGATTGATAATGTGTTCATTTCTCGCGTGCATTACAAGTTTCACAATGGTACGCCGACCAACTGGTGGGGTGAACTGATAATGACCGAGCACGTTAAGATTGGCGACGAGCTTGCCTGTATCCTTGAGCTTGAGGACAAGCGCCGGGGCAAGTGCCGGATAAAGAAGCGGGTGAACCGCGCCGTCACCGGCGTCCCGCCGAGATACGTCTACCACTTTATGGGGACGAGCCTGCTGGAGTAGGTATTTGTCATTCTGAAGGAGCGTAGCGACTGAAGAATCTCAAGGTTACTTCTAGTCAGTGCTTGAGATTCTTCGCTTCGCTCAGAATGACAAGGGGATTTAGAGTTTGGGGTTTTCCTAGAAGGGGGTGAGGTAAATGGCTGAACTGAAAATCACCATGTCAGATCAATCGAAGAAGATGTTGGAGGGCTTCAAGAAAATAGTTGATACTATTATGGAAGAAGAAATGCCCTTTTCTGATTACGTTGAGATAGTCATCAACAAAGGAATTAAAGGAATAATGAGTGACATTATCCCCAAAGAGCCACAAGTGCTTTGGGACACTATTGAACGGATTAGTGAGGCTAATCCGGAATTCTTTTGTGAGTTTGTGGTAGAGGTTCTGAAAAGGGGTGAGGAATCAAATAGAAAAGCTGCCAAAGAAAAACTTGAAGCTGCCAAAGAAAAAGTTGGCTTCATCAAGGAGCGTAATGGGCGGAAATAACGAGAGGGGGACAAAGGAGGTGAAGTAGAGTATGAGCGAATTAAAGACCAATGTCCTCTACTTCGGGGACAACCTGGAAATCCTGCGCAACCGCGACTACTTTCCTGACGCCTCCGTTGACCTCATCTACCTTGACCCGCCGTTCAACAGCAAGAAAGACTACAATATCCTCTTCAAAGAGAACGGCGGTCTTGAGTCCGAAGCGCAAATCAAAGCCTTCACCGATAGCTGGCACTGGGCACAGTCCGCCCAGGACACCTACCAGGAGGTGGTCACCAAGGGACCGCTCAAGGTAGGCAAGCTCATTGGCGCTCTCCACGATTCACTGGGACACAACGATGTTATGGCATACCTGGTGATGATGACCATCCGACTGATTGAACTTCACCGTGTCCTGAAGCCCACCGGCAGTCTCTACCTCCACTGCGACCCCACTGCCAGCCACTACCTCAAGCTGGTGCTGGACCAGATTTTTGGGCCGGGGAATTTCAGGAATGAGATAGTGTGGAAAAGAACTACAGCACATAATGACCCCAAGAGATTTGGGCGCATTCATGATATTCTTCTTTTTTATTCAAAGACAGATAAACCTACATGGAATACAGTTTTTGTATCTTATGACACCGAATACATTGAGACCTATTACCGCTATACAGATGAGGATGGCAAAAAGTTTTTGTCTCGTGACCTTACTGCACCCAGTCACGGCTCTTCCAGTGGACAATATGAATGGCACGGGAAACGCCCACCTGAAGGAAGAATGTGGTCATACACCAAAGAAAATATGGAACGTCTTGAGGCTGAAGGACGAATCTTCTATACACGGAACGGCTATCCTCGATTAAAGCAATATTTAGAAGATATGGCAGGTATACCTGCACAATCAATGTGGACAGACGTGCTAAATTTACGTTCATGGCACAAGGAAGACCTCGGTTATGATACCCAAAAGCCCCTCGCCCTCCTGGAGCGCATCATTTCAGCCAGTTCCAATAAAGGAGACGTTGTTCTTGACCCGTTCTGCGGCTGCGGGACGGCGGTGGTCGCCGCCCATAAGCTGAAGAGAAAGTGGATTGGCATTGATATAACTCACCTAGCTATCAACCTGATGCGCGTCCGCCTCAAGGACAGCTTCGGCATTAAGGCGGAGGTCATCGGGGAGCCGGTGGACTTGGCCGGTGCCAGGGCGCTTGCCCAGCAGGACCGCTACCAGTTCCAGTGGTGGGCGCTCGGCTTGATTGGCGCCCGCCCCATTGGGGAGAAGAAGAAGGGCGCTGACCAGGGCATTGACGGCGTCATCCTTTTCATTGATGAACCTACTGGCAAACCCAAGCGGGTGGTGGTGCAGGTGAAGAGCGGGCACGTGGGAGTGAATGCTGTCAGAGAACTCAAAGCCGTCTCCGCCGATGACGCCATCGGCGTCCTCATCACCCTGGAAGCCCCCACCCAGCCAATGCTCACCGAGGCTCTTGATGCCGGATACTACCATTCCCCAATCTGGGACAAGAATTATGCTAAAATACAGATACTGACTATCGAGGACTTGCTGAAGGACAAGACGGTGGAGATGCCGCCGCAGACGCAGACCAACGTCACCTTCGCTAAAGCGCAGAAAATCGCCCAGAAAGAGGGCGAACAGCTGGCAATGGAGTAGGAGTATGTTGTTGCCAGTCGTCTTGAGGATTTGTTGAGATTGCCACGTCATCCTTCCGCCGAAGGATTCCTCGCAATGACGGGAGAAGTCAGAAGCGGGGCGTCTTGCAATGACAACGGAAATTAGAAGCGGGGCGTCTAAGAGGGGTGCTAACCCCTCTTCAAACTCTCCTCCCCCTCTCCTCTCAGGAGAGGGAGACTAAGGGGGTTAGGTAAAATGAGCACAACATTAGACAAAGCAATCAAAGACCTTGAAGCCAAGGGGGGGGCCGCCAAAGCCGCCTCCCACCGCCTGGCGTACCTCGCCACGGAAATCAAGAACAAAGCCCTCCTCAACATCGCCAGCGAACTGATTGCCCGCAAGGACGAAATCCTCGCCGCCAACAAGGCGGACTATAAGGACGGCGCGGCGTCCGGAATGAACGCCGCCTGGCTCGACCGCCTCATGCTCAACGCCAGCCGCATCGAGTCGATGGCGCAGGACGTGCTCACCGTCGCCGGCCTAAACGACCCTGCCAGCGAGGTCTTCGATATGCGCACCCTGCCCAACGGCCTGCAGGTCGGCAAGAAGCGCGTCCCCCTCGGCGTCATCGGCGCCATCTACGAGAGCCGTCCCAACGTCACCATCGATATCTCGACGCTCTGCCTGAAATCGGGCAATGCCGTCATCCTGCGCGGCGGTAAAGAAGCCCTGCGCTCCAACTCCGTCCTGGCAAAACTGGTGCAGGAGGCGGCGACCCACGCCGGTGTTCCTGAGGGCGCTGTCCAGTTCATCGATAACCCGGACCACGCGCTGGTCAAGCACTTCCTCCAGATGAACCAGTACATCGACCTGATGATTCCGCGCGGCAACGTCGAGCTAATAAGGTTCGTCGCCGAGAACGCGCGCATGCCCGTGGTCACCGGCGGTATCGGCGTCTGCCATACCTATGTCGACAAGACGGCCGATTTAAAAAAAGCGGTGGCGATTGCCTATAACGCCAAAGTGTCGCGACCCACGGTGTGCAACGCCCTCGATACCCTGCTGGTGCACAAAGACATCGCCAGGGAGTTCCTGCCGCTGGTCGCCGCCGAGTGGTCGAAAGCCAGCGTGGAGATGCACTGCGATGAGCGGGCGATGGCGATTCTCAAGCCCGTTCGACAAGCTCAGGGCAAGCCCATCTCCGGTTTGAAACTGAAGCCGGCGACAGCGTCCGACTACGGCAAGCAGTTCCTGGCGCTCGTTGCGCTGGTCAGAGTGGTTGATTCCCTTGATGAGGCGCTGGCGCACATCGAGAAGTACGGCGTGGGCCATTCCGAGGCCATCGTCACCGAAGACTATACCAATGCGATGCGCTTCCTGAACGAGGTGGATGCCGCCTGCGTCTACGTCAATGCCAGCACCCGCTTCAGCGATGGGGGGCAGTTCGGGCTGGGGGCAGAGGTTGCCATCAGCACCCAGAAGATGCACGCCCGCGGCCCGATGGGCTTGAAGGAGCTGACTTCCTACAAGTGGATTGCCCTAGGGAGCGGGCAGGTCAGGCCCTAGCGCTGAGTTGCGAAGATAGCTAGACTTTCTTCTCTCCCCTGTGCGGGAGAGAGATAGAGTGAGGGAGCTTTCTACTTATGCTGAGATTTCACCCTCACCTAACCTCTCCCGTCGAGGGAGAGGAATTTTTTTGAGGTCAGGCCCTAGCGCGCCGCGACCTCATTGGCTTCAGCGTCTCGATGACCGACTGCTGGATTTCGAACAGCCGCTGGATACCCTTTTCCGATAAGTCGAGTAGACCATTCACCGTGTCACGGACGAACGGCTTGCCTTCCGCCGTCCCCTGGATTTCGACAAACTCGTTCTTGCTGGTCATCACCACGTTGAAGTCGACGCCCGCGTTGCAGTCCTCATCGTAGCACAGGTCTAACATCATCTGGGTATGAACGATGCCGACGCTGGTGGCCGCCACGGCGGCTTTCAGAGGCATCGCCGGAATTAGCCCCATATTGACCAGGTTCTGGCACGCCTGGTACAGCGCCACGTAGGCGCCGGTGATGGCCGCTGTCCGCGTCCCGCCGTCCGCCTGCAGGACATCGCAATCGATGATGAGCGTCCTCTCCCCGAGCGCCGCCATATCGATTACCGCCCGTATTGACCGCCCGATGAAGCGCTGGATTTCCTGGTTCCTACCGGCAATGCGGCCGATGGTGCTATCGCGCACGGTGCGGGTGAGGGTGGAACGGGGGAGCATCGAGTATTCGGCGGTGAGCCAGCCCGTACCGCCGCCCTTGAGGAAGGGGGGTACTTTATCGTCGATACTGACCGAGCAGAGGACGTGCGTCCGGCCCAGCTGAATCAGCGCCGAGCCTTCGGCAAACTCCTGGAAACCGGGGATGATTTTCACCGGCCTCAGCTCGTCCCAGTTGCGCCCATCGACTCTTTTCACGTCAGTCTCCTCCAAACTGTCATTGCGAGTCCTTTCGCAGAAGGACTACGAATCAATCTCAAGGAATGTACTGCACGTCGCTTGAGATTCTTCGCTTCGCTCAGAATGACAGGGGAAGCCACAATGGCAATCCAAAGGAACTGAATACAGAACTTCATCAAGCGTATAAGCCAGTATAGCACCCACCAGTGATATTGACAAATGCCCTCAGCAGGGATTAAATTATGGCGACATCTCAATTTCACGCGACCAAGGAGGGTTTTCGCTATGACCGGCAAAGTAGCCCACTCCCCGCAGTTAGTCAAAGAACTGGAAGACCTGGCCCGGCAGCTCCGCATCGACCTCATCGAAATGATTTACCGGCGCAAGTCCGGGCATCCCGGCGGGTCGCTCTCCGCCGCCGATATTCTTGCCGCGCTCTTTTTCCACCAGCTCCGCATCGACCCCAAGAACCCCGACTGGGAGAGCCGCGACCGGTTTATCCTGAGCAAGGGACACGCCTGCTCGACGCTCTACGCGGCACTGGCACGGCGGGGTTTCTTTCCAATGGAGACTCTGCAGGCGTGGGGACAGATTGGCTGCTGTCTCCAGGGCCACCCCGACCGCCTCAAGACCCCCGGCGTGGATATGACCAGCGGCTGTCTCGGGCACGGGATAAATATTGCCGCCGGACTCCTTCTGGCGGCGCAAGTCCGCGGGCTGGACTACCGCACCTATGTCGTCATCGGCGATGGCGAGGTGCAGGCGGGGGTGCTGTGGGAGGGGGCGATGCTCGCCGGCAAGTACAAGCTGAACAAGCTCATCACCGTGATGGACTACAACAAAGTCCAGCTTGATGGCAAGGTGGAGGACATTATGCCCATCGAGCCCATCCGCCAGAAGTGGGAAGCCTTCAACTGGTCAGTGCTGGAAATCAACGGCCACAATATGAAGGAAATCCTGGAGGCGCTCGATAAGGCGACCGAAGCCGGAGACAAGCCCACCGTCATCATCGCCCACACCGTCAAGGGCAAGGGCGTCTCCTATATGGAAGGCAAATCCGACTGGCACGGCAAAGTGCCCAACGATGACGAGTTCAAAGTGGCAATGGAGGAGTTGAAAGCACATGTTTAAGCGAGATAACACGCG
>Ga0315296_10000603_pt1 | contig 32822 bp, 35 predicted proteins | sample YL17G14_18_MG_FD_203921 | JGI IMG/M metagenome (GOLD analysis project Ga0315296, IMG submission 203921) | Sediment microbial communities from Yellowstone Lake, YNP, Wyoming, USA - YL17G14_18 | ecosystem: Environmental > Aquatic > Freshwater > Lake > Sediment | place: USA: Wyoming | collected... | reverse complement strand
AGCTTCTGGAGGTACGATGAAAGACATCGTAAAGGTGGTGATCTATATGCGTGACCCGAGCAAATTCGGGGAAATGGACGCTGTTTATAGGGAATATTTCGAGGAGGGTGAAGAGCCGGCTAGGGTGCAAATTTGTAGGAATTGCGCTCATATCATAGCCTCATTTTATAGAGCATTTATAAGTTAAATAACAATATAAAAATTTGTTCAATTCGGGGCTCAAAGGAAATGGCAAGATTCAATTTTTGGGCTTATGGAATTTTAGCAGTAGCGGCGTTCGCTTTATTCTTGTATTACGCATCAGAAATGGCTAATAGGCCTGATGTTGGGGATCCTTTGTTGAGCATTTCCTCATTCATAATAATAGCTTTCATTGTCTATATGTTTGTCAAATTAATGCGTCGTTAATGCGCGCGTTGGGGTTCATAAGTCCCACGCCCCAACACCGTTGACAACCCCATTAATTTAGCTAAATTATATGAGGTCGCCCCCGGCACCATCTGGGGGGGTCCTATGTGCATATCACATTATGAGGCTCTTAATGTATATCATATTATGAAGGTTGCGCGCGCGGTAATATTTTGTTTATCTTGAAAAACTTAAATAAAAGACTATGAATATGGGGGGCGCTAATCTATTTATTCCATACGGAAAAAAGCGTACCCGATTCCTATCTAAATTCTATTACATACTAAAATTTTAGTATGTAATAATATATCATTTTTCTAAATGAAGAATCCACATCATTCATCGAAGCGGTCCTCAAGTTCCTTCGCGTAAGCTTTACCCTCCTTCATAGTAGCCTCCATCAGGTTCGCCATAGTCCAATCCCGCCCCCTCGAAAGCTGACCGTGGCTCGTGGATACACATAATTCACAGAAGCCTTTTTATTTGGCTGTGAGTTATGTGTAATCACAGGCGATGAGATGGCCAAGAACATCACTCTTTCGATACCAGATGAGCTAGCTGAGAAAATCTCTCAGTTCCCTGAAGTGAACTGGTCTTCGGTTGCTAGGGGATGTATAGAGAACTACGTTGAAACACGAAGTAAACCTGATTTAACTGAGTTGCTTGAGCAACTCAAGGATGAGAAGGGACAAGAGTATGCTAGAGGAAGGGACTCCGGTAGGACTATAGCCAAGAGACTTGGTTACAAAGACCTAAGTGTTTTAGTAAGAGAATATTATAAAGAACGTGAAGACTGGGACGAACTTTATTATCGTAGTGCTGGTCCTCAGCCCGGAGAAAAATATGAGAATGAAAACGATTCGATACAGAAAATATTCGCCGAAAAAATCCCAGAAATAAGAGAAAGCTCTGAAGCCTTCCTCAATGGGTTTAGAGAAGTAATCCTTGAGATCTATAGACTAATTCCAAAATAAAAGATCAGTAGTAAAAGATGCAACTGATGTATGAGCGGGGGTAGGGAATCGGAAAACCCACGGGGTCTGCATCCCAGCCTAGCGCTTAGCGGGTTCGACTCCCGCCCCTCGCATCAAACAATAACATTCTAAGGGGTTAAGCTTTGTGAATGTTTGAAAAATTATTTGATCTCTATGCGGCCTTGGAACATCAATCGCTACTGGATCCGTATGAAATACCCGTTTAAGCATACCCTTCCACATTAAAACTCTGATCTAGGAATTAGTGAACATTGGTGGGAGGGCGGGAGTTGAACCCGCATCTACCGGGTGACAACCGGTTATTCTAAACCGTTGAACTACCGGGAGTGCGTCTCCCTCTCAAGTTTTATTTTTACTTCATACCTTTATAAATATATCTATATTAGGTTCTGTCAAGTCTTCGTCGGATTCGTCGTCTGTAAAGTTTCGTCGGATGGACTTTTTAGATTCAACTAGTCTATATAAGATACCGTTTAATCCTCTAGCCATAATTATTACGTCTCCATTATCTTTCTTACACTCATAATGAAATAGAATGGGGATCTCCTTTACGCCTTTAAGTGGAATTGAGCACTTATGGTCTTTGGCTTGTTCAGCGGTTAGAAATGCTCCGCATCGTGGACATTTCTCAATATAATCATGCATAGGGTATTACCTCTGATCTTCTAGGCTATCATCCTTTGGAAGTTTCAATTTGTTTGCTAAATTATCCCACTGTTTTTGCAGGTCTAGGTGACTGGAAGATAGTTCTTCAAGTTCTTTTTCTAACTCTTCACGTCTTCTCAGACATTCCTCGTATTTTCGGATAAGCCCTTCTCCGAGTTTCACTACTCCGTTAGCATAAGCTTTTTCCATTAAGTCATGAACTGTTTTTGCACAAGTTAGTTTAGTCTCTGGATTATTTTTATTTAATTCATAGTTTCTTATAGATACTGCTAAGAGATTTGATAATGTTCCAATACTATTTCCTTTGTCTTTATTGATATAGTTTATTTTATCGGCCCTCTGATCAATTATAATATCTAAATCATGTAATTTTCTAATGAAGTCCTCTACCTGTTTAATGATATAATCCAAATTATCACGTTTCCTTCTTTTTTGCGTATTTCTCAGCTATTCTAAGGGCTTCGCTCTTACTCGATTTGGCCTTTTTAACTACAGTAACTCGCTCATCGTTTATTATTTCCATTTTCCAATCGAGTTTGTCACCGGGTTGAAGGTCTAGGAACGCCACTATTCCCTCCGGGACGGTGGCTCTGAGTGACATGGTTCCCGTTTTAGCTATGCCTACCTTACTCGTTAGGCTCATTACCGTTACCTCTAAGGATACATCTACCGTTCTAATGTATTAAAGACTACCGATAGATAATCCAATATTCTTATATACGGATAGGTATATATCTAAAACGGTAGACCAATATGGAGATGAGTGGTCGGGAGCAACGGGGCTTGGCAATCGCCAACATCAAGGGGCAGATTAAGAGGCTGGGAGAACACGCTTATCGGGTATTATCCCAGAGCGGTGGCGGTGCCTACGATGTCCTAAAGACGGAGAGCGGTTGGACGTGCTCCTGCCCCAACCACACCTACCGGGACGCGAAGTGCAAGCACATCTGGGCGGTGGAGTTATCCACCGCCATACGGCAACGGGTGGAAGTCGCTAGGATCAGCAATCAGGTAATCGAACCGGTTGCTGGGTTAAGCAACTGCATCTACTGTGGTTCAGATAACATTTTGAAGGACGGGGTACGGCACAACAAGCACGGCGACATACAGAAATATGTCTGTAGGGGATGTGGAAAATACTTCACGATAAACATAGGCTTCGAGAGGATGAAGCACAACCCGAAGGCAATTACCTCCGCCATGCAACTCTACTTTAGCGGGGAATCTCTCAGAAACACGATGAGGTCGCTTAGGCTTCTAGGCGTTCAGGTATCCCACCAGACCGTCTACAACTGGATCAGCAAATACGTCGCCCTGATGAAGGAGTACGTCGAGAAGATCACACCCGGCGTAGGCGACACTTGGAGGGCTGATGAGCTATACGTGAAGGTGAAGGGCGACATGAAGTACCTGTTCGCCCTGATGGATGATGAGACGCGGTTCTGGATCGCTCAGGAGGTCGCCGACACCAAGCACAGGCACGACGCGGGTAGGCTCTTCCAGATGGGTAAGGAGGCGACGGGTAAGAGCCCTAAGAAGCTGATAACCGATGGGCTATACTCCTACCATCTAGCGTATATGAGGGAGTTCTGGACGCGGGAGAAGGCGACTAGGCCGGAGCACATCAGCGCGATCCAGTTCAAGACTGAGACGAATAACAACCGTATGGAGAGGCTTAACGGGGAGATCAGGGACAGGGAGAAGGTGGTTAGGGGCTTGAAGAGGAGGGACAGCCCCGTTTTAACCGGTTATCAGATTTTCCACAATTATATCCGTCCTCATCAGGGGTTGAAGGGCAAGACCCCCGCCGATGCGTGCGGGATAGAGGTGAAGGGAGGAAACAAATGGTTGACCCTGATACAAAATGCAAGTCAAGATAAGGATAAAGATTAACTTTCTATAGGCACAATACGTAAATAGTAAAACCTCTCCTTAACAAATTGAAATGAAATATCGACCGACTGTGACACCATTCGCAAATGCCCTCCTAGAATCCAAGGAATATGGTTGGGCTTTTCTCTCAGCAGTCGTAGAGTATGGTTTAGCTTCTAAGTCAGGAAGTGATTATTGGTGCTGTGGGAACACTCACTGTAGTGCCCCAATACGTTTCCGCCCCGGTTCAATTCCTAAAGTATGTGCGAAATGTGGGAACGAAATTGATTGGGTCGGAATTAAAACAAGAATCATTAAGGTTTGCCCGACATGCAACAGAGTTGGCTCGATAGACGATCAATTTTGCGATCTTCATGTTCCCGCCGTCAGACTTACGAATAGGGAAATTCCACTCTGAGACTCACCCGACGAATTTTTACAGCCTCATCTATCCGACGAAGACTTTACAGAACCACACAAGATCATGTTCATAAACAAGGACTCCATCCAATCTTGCTGGATATTTCCTACCACCAGAATAACAGTTTATGTAACATTTTTGTTACACTATTCGGAGCTATCAGAAAATTCGAGATTATTCGGTGCCACCCATAAAAGGTGACCTTGGTCTTTTATGAAACGGATTATACTTCCTTGAAAAAGACTATTCTCTTTATGTCGCTATCCTTGAAGAATATTTCTTTACCCATTTCTACTTCATCTATGACATTCAAATTCTCATCTCTTATTATCCAAAGTGGCTTCCTGATCGACAGTTCTCTTTTTTCTTCCTGTGTCGCATAATAATGCAATATGCCTTTGTATTCCTTGCCATCGCTAGTATATACAATTAGCCAAGAACCCGATTCGTCTCTAGCCGCTATTTCCATCACTGCACTCCAACTATCCCCTGCGATGTAGCTCTTATGAAACCTTAACTTCCTATAGATGACCCCCGGTATTACGCCTACTGCCACTACTATGACCAAAAGATACAATGTCTTAATCGGTTCTAAGGCCGTGTCTTTAATGTCGTCGAAATATGAAAGCCCCAGACTTACTCCGAATACCAAATAAATGATTATACTAAAAAACAAGCTTAGATAGAGAATCTCCGTATCGGATAATTTCCTCTTTAGAAAAGCTAACCATCGGAATGCTTGCAAAGCGAAATATCCAGGCAATACTAGGACCATTATGAAGAAAATATCGGATAGTGAAGGAAACCCCATAAAATTATCTCTCACTAATCCTTCTTAGACCGCTTCTTCGGCTCTGGGGTTGGCGGAGGTGCGGTTGCTTGAGTTACCTTTGCCGCCTTGGCCTCCTTAGCCATTTTGTGGATTATATTCTTCTCTTTTTCTTCGCTCATAATACCACCGACATCACATAACGATTTTCTCTTGCCCTTATTTAAGACTAACAGCAACCATTAGAGCAGATGTTACACGTGAAACAATAAAAAAGGGATTAAGTAAAGACCTTGAGGTTTGCTTTATCATAGATTCGTTTAAGTTGATTGAATTCTCTCCCAGTATAATGTTTTGAGATAACACTTCTTGGTGCCATACCTTGGAATATATCAACGAACCTATCCGGTACCCCTAGTTCACCTAATTCAGAAGAATGCCATAACCTAAGCATTTTAGAAGTAATCCTTGTATTAGCTACTTCAGTGGCTCTGTGCATTTCTCAACCCATTTTCTATAAGAAACTACAAAGAGCCTTGGATCATCATCGGTTCTTTTATCCAAATAGCTGTGGAGATAGGGGACACATTCTTCGTTGTAGAATGTGATACCGCTTCTCTTTGTTCTAGTATAGTGATTAGGCACAACAGCTCTGGTGTCAAAGTTAATGTCCTTCATTTTGAGACCTAGAACCTCACTTTTTCTCAGCCCAGTAGTAGCTATGAAAATATGCATAGCCCTTGACAGATCATCTTTCAATGCCCTAAACCCAGTCAAAACCTGTTCCCTGGTTGGAGGTTCATTTGGTATATGTTCCACTGGTGCTGTACGAAAATCATTCAGGACATCAGAGTAGTTGAGGAACTTAGCCAGTCTTTTTAAAGCTTTTAGCTCTCCATTATAGGTTTCAGGTGCCTTATTGAGATAAGAAGTGTGTGTATTTAGCTTCTGTGAAACGAGAACCGAAAAATAGGCTTCAAATGCTGTATTAAGACCAATTATGGCTTTAATGGGATTTATGAGAGGTGAGGAAGAACGCCAAAATCTGAACTTATTTCGCTGAAATAGACACAAATGTCTGAGATCGACGTTCATAAGCTAAATACACACTGTCACCTTAATTTATAAACTCAACTTAGAGTATGTGTTTAACTGATTTTAAACTAGGACTCATTTCTGCCTCCTTTTCACGTTTTAAGCCTGTTTCTAAGTTATTGATAAACACGAGCTAAATACATACGAATTTAATCCCAAACCCAAACCCAAAATAAAAATGTAATACAAGCAGCATAAATATGTAATTATACAACCATTTTAAATGAAGAGGGACGCTGAATGGATATCAATGATTTAGAAAGATATGGAATAAGTAAAACTATTGTTGAGAAACTTCTAAAACTTGGATATCGAGAATTAACCGATATTCAAAAACGCGCAATTGAAGCCGGTCTTTTTGATAAGGAGAGTTTAGTTGTTAGCGCTCCGACTGGTACTGGGAAAACATTTATTGGAGAATTGGCCGCGCTCATAGCTAGTACAAGAAAGGAGTTAGGGAAAACCTTTTTCTTAGTCCCATTAAAAGCTTTAGCTGAAGAAAAATACGAAGATTTTCAGAACAAATATTCAGATTGGGGCTTGAAAACTGCAATTAGCACAGCAGATCGAGCAGAATACGATGACGAGTTAATAGAGTATGATGTAATCATCTCTACTTATGAAAAACTTAATGTGTTACTTGTCAGACAGCCGAATCTAATTCGTGACATAGGACTAGTTGTCATAGACGAGTTACAGACATTGGGCGACGAAACACGAGGCCTGGTAATTGAGATACTATTGACTAGATTGTTAATGTCACGTTCAAATAAATTGCCACAAATTATTGGTCTTTCGGCCACGGTTCCTAACGCTGTTGAATTAGCTGATTGGTTAGAAGCGAAATTAGTTGAAACCACTAATAGAGAAGTAGAGCTTCGAGAAGGTATTTTATACACTGGTAAGTCTCCAATCAATTTTTTAGAAAAAGTACTTGAAAATGGGGATTTCATATATAGAGAGTTTAACACAGGAAACATTGGCATTGAGAGTAAATTAGGAATTAATACAATAGAAAAAATTGCAGAAATTAGTAAGAATGAACAAAGCATAGTTTTTGTGGATACTCAGGGGAACACGCAAAAAGTTGCTGAAAGAATTGCCAATGGATTACCTAGTACTGTTGAAGCTGATTATTTGATAGATGAACTTGACTCAGAGGTCGAGTCCACTCCTCCGACTAGAGCGTTGAAAAAGACTCTCCAAAATGGTGTAGCCTTCCATCATGCTGGCTTATTACCGACTGAGCGTAGAATCATAGAAGATGGATTTGAGAAAGGTAATATTCGCGTTATCTGTGCAACCACTACTCTTGGAGCAGGTGTTAACACCCCGGCAAAAAATGTAGTTCTACTCTCTCAGAAAACACGGGATGGAAAGAGCATTCTAACCCGTGAGTATAAGAACATGTCAGGACGAGCGGGAAGAATTAGAACTAAGGATGATTTCGGTCGCTCTGTATTATTTGCAGAGAGTGAAAAAGAGGTTGAGATGCTTTGGAAAGAATATGTGATTGCTCAACCTGAAAGAGTTGAATCTCAGGTCCCCAAACACCAAAGACTGGGGTGTGCTATCCTAGGTCTTTTTGCTTCCAAGGTTTGCAGTAACACTGACGAGTTAACTTCTTTCCTTATCATGTCATTTTTGGGACATACATATTATAAAGGGTCAGCTGAAGATTTCCAAAAATATTTTATCGAGTCTATAGAAAAAGAATTGAAAGATTTAATGCGTAATGGCTTTTTAGAAACGGACGATGGAAAAATAATTGTAACAGAGTTAGGAATAGTATGTGCAGAAGAGCTACTATTTCCAGATACAATATCATTGTTCTACAACATATTGAAGGAATCAGAGAGTAAACTTAAGAGAAAGATAGATCCCAATAGTTGGATTGATGGAATAATACATCTGTGTTGTTGTAGTCCTGATGCCTCTCTTTTATGGGAACCTAGAAGTACTCCTGAAATAGAAGAATTAAAAGCAATATGGGAATTGAACAAGACCTCTTATCTCTACAAACCAAGATATGAGATTGATTTTCTAAAAAGTTTAAGAACGACACGTATGTTAAGACGTTGGATAGAGGGTCTTCCACTAGGTGAATTAGCAGCTTATGCTCCACAAGGAACTATTAAAAGAACAGCAGAAAACATCAGTTGGATACTACGGGGATTAACACGAGTATCCGGAAAACCTTTGTTTGATTTCTCAGAAGAGCTTCATAGCCTTATAGAAACGTTGTCTGAAAGAGTTTATTATGGCGTTAAAGTAGATGCTCTCCCAATTATGCGCCTTAAGATTCCGGCAATTCACCGAAATCGGGCTAGTCGTCTCGCCGAATCCGGATTCCGTACTATAGATGATCTTATACAAACATCGATGAGTGACTTGATGTCCGTGGATGGATTTGATGAAAAACTCTCTCTACGTATAAAGGAACATGTTGAAAAATTCATCGACGATGAAATGACAAGACATAAAGAACAACAAATGAGAAGGGCAATACAACTTGGAAGAAACAGTTCAATAATTGAGCAGTTGTATACTGTTAAAGGAGGCGCTTTCGAGAGATTTTGCATCGATATTATGAAGGATGAGTTTGGATTGAATGCCCTATATATCGGTGATGCTGATCAGCATGAACCAGACGGTCTAGTAAGAACCGATGAAGGAAATATCGTTATCGAGTGTAAAAGGAAGGAGAAAGGAAATGTTACGGCAAGAGAAGCTGAAGAAATATTGGGGAAAGGCGCAAAGCATGAGCCAATAGCGTATGTAACAATAGGTTTTCCTGACTTTGTAGAAGAAGCTAAGACAAATGTACAAAACACAAAAATCACTTTGATGAAAGTATCAATAATAGGAGAAATGTTATTACAATTTTTGGAAGGAAAAATTAAACAAGATGACATTATTAAATTGCTGTCGTCTGGAACTTACATTCGAGGTTTATACAAAACTGGTGTAAGAGAAAGAATAAAATGACTTCCAAGTAAATTTCTTATTTTGTATGTGTTTAGCTCATCTGAAAAGAAGCTCTAGGCCATCCCATGCGACAGGTGGGTCAGCGCCGCGGAGATCGCCGCTTAAATGGGGATCAACAGCCGCAGAGTCGGCGCCCTGATCAGGAGATGCCTCCTCAACGTGGACGTGGAGTGGAGGCCACGCTCCAGTAGCAGCTTCGCCAGCCTCTCAAGGCTCACAGATTTATCCTCGCATCAGGTGGTGCTGAGACGATCTCGGGGAAGGCCTCTCTGAACCAATCGACGCGTTCGGTGTGGACTGGCACCAGCACGTCGGGGTCCACCTCACTGACCACATTTATTAGATCATTTTGTGATAGATGCCCCGATGCGTGGAAACCTTTGGTGAATCTCGGCCGCGGCTCCCCATCAATTTCTGCCACTTCAAATCCAGCGGTTCGTAGGTTGAAGAACCTTAACCAGTTGTAGAGCCTCAGGAAGTCGATCTCCTGCTCCTCCGAGAAGGCCTCGCTCGACGAGTAGATGTACGAGCCCCCAGAGGGCTTGATGTCTAGAAGGTGCTTCAGATCGAAGAAGCTAAAGCAGAGGATATACTTCTCAGGGCTCCTGGACAACTCCGCGGGCGAGACGTATCTGTCCCCCCAGCGACCCACCACGACCTCGCTCTCCCACTTGATGCGCTCCCTGTTCTTCAGCTCCCCGTAGACCATGATCCGCCCCACATCCATGGCGCAGGCGCCCTCCGCGCAGCCGATGGCGTGGAGCATGTACGCGTCCTTCGCGGTCACGACGAGGCCTCGGTCGGCCCCTTCAGCCAATTCAGCGAACATCTCGAGGCGCTCGAGGTTCCTCGCCGAAAAGTCGGCGATGACCAGCCCCTTCTCGCCCTGAATCGCCTCTAGGCAGTTGTCGTGGACATCAGCCTCCGTCACCTCCTCGTCCGCCTCTCTCCCCACCCTCGTTCCCTCGGTGATGAGGACCGACGCGTTCCTCGCCGCTTGGATGAACCTACGCGTATTATCGGCTCCTCGGCCGTGGAGGCGGTAGTCTCCAGTGTATGCCAGCGTGGTGTCGCCCTTCAGGATGTACGCGTTGGCGCCGTAGATACTGTGGTCGACTGGGTACGACTCAACCTCAAATGGGAGATGGAGGTCGTTTATTTCACCGAGTTCGCCTGGCTCGACGGCTTTCGCGTTCTTGGCGTCTTGCCCTGGGCGGCGCGAAGTGAACTCGCGAAGCTCCTGTTTGGGGGGTGAGGAGCAGTAGAAGTCCCTGCTGAGGTATAATCCTCCTCTACCCGATTCGAGGACGAGGCCGCCTAGGGATTCGATCCTTGTTTTAGGGGAGTGGTAGCTTATCTCGCTGCCCAGGTGGGATGGCGATGTGTCCCTCATGGCCTTGAGTATGGCTGTGCTGATTGGGGAAGCTGCGATTGGGATATTCTCGTTGAGTAGGCCGAGGTCTCCGCAGTGGTCGAGGTGGGCGTGGCTTAGTAGGACTGCTTCGACGTTGAGTTTGGGGTATCTGGTAGTGTCGACGTCGGCTGGTATGAGGTCGGTTCTGTATATGTTGAGCTTGGGGATCAGGTCGAGTTCCAGGAGGTCGTGGATGCCTCTGTTGCTCCTCTCAGAGAGGAACTCCTGGTAGAATCGTCCGTATTTTGCGAAGTTCATCCCGAAGTCCAGGAAGACGCCTCTGCCCTTCTCCTCGAGGAGGATCTTGTTGCCGCCGATTGTGTCGGCGCCGTCGAGAACCGTGACAGAAGTCATATATACAAAACTTTCAGGACTGATTGATTTAACATTATTTAACCTCAGGCATCTTTAACCTGAGCTCTTCTCAGGTTTGAAGGAGATAGGGATGGGCATAATTGTGATAATTCAAGGATCTGAATACAACGAACATTTCAAGGTATTTTGATACAAGTGCGATTTTCTTCTTCACTGTCCCCTTGTCGTCCTCGAGTTTTATCGGGGACATAAGAAGAGGGAAGTACCCCTTCCGCTTGAAGCATATGGCTTCAAACCATAACATGAAGCGGAGTTTGATGTATATGGAGCTCGACGTGCACAAGCGCGTCTGCCATGGAACCGTAATGAATGAGGAGGGCCACGTCGTTAAGCGGGAACGCTTCAGCAACGACCCAAGCTCCCTCAACGCCTTCATGAAAGACATCGGCGAGGCGAAGGCGGTGATGGAGTCGGGCTACTGCTGGCAACCCATCTACGACCGCCTCGAGGAGGCCGGATACGACGTCAGGCTCGTCCACCCACTCAAGGTGAAGGCCATAGCCGAGGCCAAGATCAAGACCGACGAGATAGACTCCTGATATGACTTGGTTAAATATTTAATATTATATCGATGAGTCTTTATACGGCTGATAAACGTGTTATTTTAATAAACGCTTCTTGAATCGTCTTTTTTAACTAGATTGAGCTACCATTAATATTGATTATATGAGTGACTCAAGGGTGGGTCTTGTTCCCGAGAAGCAATTAATTCTAAATAACAATTCTTTTGATCATCTTACCCATTATTTATTCCGATATCCTGCAAAGTTCCACCCTCCCATAGTACGAACGTTAATTAACCAATATACTAAACACGGCGACTATATCCTAGATCCTTTTTGTGGAAGTGGTTCTGCGTTAATAGAGGCTGCAATAGCTGGACGGCATGCAATAGGTAGTGATATAGACCCTTTAGCTGTATTTATCAGCCGTATAAAGACTCATCGATATAATATTAAATATTTAACCAAGTCATATCAGGTTCTGTCTGAAAAACTGGATCAATTTCAAAGTAAAAATGTGAAATGTTATGAACCTCATTTTCAGGATTTGACTTTAGAAGAATTCAATTCGACAGTACATACTGAGAAACTTTGGATACCTGCGATACCAAAATTGTTTCATTGGTTTCGCCGCTATGTCGTTGTGGATCTTGCACGTATAAATAAAGAAATCGCTCAAATTAAAACACCGAATTCACATCGGGACTTTTTCCGTCTCTGTTTTGCATCAATAATTAGAGCTGCATCGAATGCGGATCCAGTTCCGGTATCTGGATTAGAAGTAACGTCCTACATGAAACGCAAAGAGATATTGGGGAGGGTTGTAAATCCTTATGCACTATTCGAGAAAGCAGTAAAAAAGGGGTTATTAGCCGTTAATGATTTCAAATCGAAATCTGATCCAAAAGCGAGCGTGTCAGCGGTTCAGGGAAATGCTTTAAAATTAAAATCCTTTGTTCGCCACAAAGTTGATGCTGTTATCACATCACCCCCATACCATAATGCAGTAGATTACTATCGGCGTCATCAACTCGAAATGTTTTGGCTTGGATTTGTAAAGACCCAAGAAGACCGTCTTTCTTTAAAACCTGCGTACATCGGCGCTTCGAGAGTTTCGCGAAAAAACTCTTTTCTCAGAGATCAGCACGATTTAGGGCCATTTTCACAAAAATGGGAAATGCAAATACGAACACGCTCACCTGAACGAGCCAATGCATTTAGACACTACGTAGTATCGATGAGAAAAGTCTTTGATGAACTCGGTAAAATATTACCCCATAGCAAACCGGCAATATTTGTTGTAGGTCATAGTTCTTGGAATGGTTTAGAGATTCCAACATCAGATCTTTTTATTGAATTAGCAAACCCTTGGTTTGAATTAACTGATTATCTCTGGTATCCAATTAAAAATCGTTACATGTCTTATAGTCGTCATAATAAAGCAAACATAGACAAAGAATATGTGTTGGTTTTCCACCGAACCGCATCTATATAATTATATAATTTAATATATATCAAAAGTAAATTTAAGGTTATGAGCGATTCTACCAACAATTTGTATAGCTCTTTACCAAAACTGGGAAAAAAAGTTGGAAAATCGATCAAAGTGGAACTTTCACCAGAATTAGTCGGCCTTCTTTCAGAGAACCTCTATCAGTCTCCATTAAAAGCAATCGAAGAGCTAGTAGTCAACTCCTACGACGCAGGGGCAAGAGAATGTCGCATATTTATTCCTGAACCTGGAGATGCAACAAGTTTCGTTGTGGTTTATGACGATGGTATTGGAATGGATCGCGATGGTTTGACAGATCTATGGTGGATCGGCAGGTCAAAGAAAAGAGATGAAGAACTTCAAAAGAGATTGACAAGAAAGCAAATAGGTAAATTTGGGATTGGAAAATTAGCTACTTATTCTATTTCGTATCAAATTACTTACATCTCTAAAAAGGATAATCATGTACTAGCAGTTACAGTTAATTATAATAAGTTTGATACACGACCAGGAGCCGCGCCAACAAAAGTATTGCTGCCTGTTGTGGAAATTAAATCGAAAAAGAAAGTCAAACAACTTGATGTTTTTCGTAGAGCTTGTGAAAATACTGATGTCAATATTGATACTTTATTCTCTGAAGAAAAATCATCTTGGACTTTTGTTGTATTAGAGGAATTAAAATCAAGAGCAAGAAACATCTCTATGGGTCGGTTAAAATGGGTGTTAAGAACCGCCATGCCGCTAAGGCCTACATTTCATTTGTTCTTAAATGGTAATAGGATTACAAGTGTCAAGACTGATTACGAAACCGTAGTAGATTTTTCAGTAAGTGATCTACCCTTACCTCGTATTCAATCTATAGAAAAGACTACTAAGGATGAATGGAAAGTTGTAGATTCAAAACTATGGTCATCCTCTTTCCCACAAGGCATCTCTGGCAATGTTGTCGTTACAGTCGAGTCATTGTTAGGTGGAAAAAGCGAAGATCTAGGACGTAGTTATGGTTTTTTTGTTATTGTGCGAGGCCGCCTTATAAATGAAGAAGACGCGCGATTCGGTCTTCATGAGTTATCACACCAGACCTTTAATCGTTTTAAAGCAGTAATTGAAGCGGATGATCTTGACGATGCCATTACTGCACCGCGAGAAGGTATAGGCGACTCCATCTTAAAAGACAAGATTATGAAAGTGCTTAACGAGGTGTTTAATGAGGCCAGAGAGCGGTACGAAAAATACATTGTAGAACTTGAAGAAGAGGCAAAGAAAAAAAAGGAATATGAGCGAAACTGGGTACCTGAGCGATTAGTAGAATACCCTGTCGCAGATGCATTATCAGTTTCAGTCAACGACCAAAGCGGATCAGAGGCGGATGAAAGTTGGTTTTATTTGGATATTGATCCAACGAAAGATGTATCTGAACTCATTCGTACTTTGTACATTTCTGCTCCACGAACGCAAAAGTACAAGTATATATATACAAAAAAAGGAAGAGCAGAAAGATTGGCTAGTTTCAACCCTGAATCATTTATTTTTTCAGTCAACGAGGATCATGAGTTAATCAAGGCTTACATGGGTGATCCGATCGCGAAACGTCTTTTAGAAGACATAGTTATTGGAGAAGCTTTATTTGAGGTCTATTTACGAGAAGCGGGTATTCGACCGCACATCATTGGAGAGGTGCTTGAGAAACGTGATTTTTTATTACGTGGTTTGGCTCGTGACCAGTTGTCATCTCTCTCAGCTATCAGTGAATTCCTTCGCAACAGTGCGAACAACGAGTACGACCTTGAAATTGCACTTATTTCAGCTGCGCGTGCCCTCGGATTTGTAGCAAAGCACATCGGAGGATCAAAGGAACCTGATGGAATCGCTCGATTCATGGATTATCCTTCTGAAACTTACAAGATTACTCTAGAGGCAAAATCATCTCAAGATACACCGTCTGCAAAGGACATTGATTTCGCAGCGCTTCAGACTCATATGGAAAATTATAAGGCTGATGGGTGCCTTTTAATAGCTCCTTCGTATCCTGGAGGTCCAGAAGGAACAGTTGCCAAGTGCGCTGATTCGCTTAAAATTTCATGCTGGACAGTAAAACAACTAGCTGATGTAGTCGAAAAAGCAGAGACAAGGCAGATATCTGCACGTCAGATATTAGATATAGTGCAGAAGAAGTTCAATCCTTATGATGTGAAAACAGCAATAGACGAACTAATTAAGGAACCTATGTGGGAATACCAAGCTCTCTACATAGCCATTATCGAAACTCTAAAAACCCTACAAAATGATCTACCTGATAGTCCTCGGACAATAGACATGTTAGCGGGAAGAATTTCTCTTAACCCGGGATTCAAGGGGATTGAACGCGAACATATTAGGAAAGCTATAATGGATTTAGCCTCGGCTAGTCAGGGTGGGCTGACTGTGCGTGATGAACGGATTATGTTGAATGTTGAACTAGATGAACTGGAACGGCGGGTCCGTGGTATTACAGGTGAAGCTGGACCCCCACGACGTGATGGTGTTTTTCGTGAATCCGCTAAGTCTCAGGGGATTGGGGATTATTCTAATGTTTAATATGGAATATTCGGTCTGTCACCGTTAGCGAATATTTTACTACTCCCCGGGAAGAGAAGGCACTCGACCTTGAACATGATCCTCCCCGCCGCCTTCACTGTGACTAAGAACGGTTCGTACAACATCCCCAACAACTGAACCGAGAAAACCTCAAACACTCACCGATCATTCAGGTAGGCGATGAGGAAACTCGTTCACATCTACCACGACACTTCCAACTATGTCGATATCCTCAGGCGACACCACGGCACCTATCTACTCAAGCCCAACCTATTCACAACCATTTCCTCAGAAAAAGGCGCTACGACTGATCCTATACTCATCCTCTCCGTCGCCGAGGCGCTGAAGAGATCAGGCTCCAAGCCCATCGTCGGTGAGTACCCCGCCATGGCGAGCTACGCCTGCCCGGACACCGTCTTCGACGGCCTCGACATCCGCAACCTCCGCAAGAAGCACGACATCGAGCTCCGCGTCCTGTCTGCTGGTTGTGCCGACGCTGATGAGTTTGCCTGAGGGGAATATGGTGGTTTTTCCGTGCATGGTGGGCGTCTTGAGGTAGGCGACGCGGCCTCCGTAGATCTCTGGGCCGTGGATCGTATGGCGTATTCTTGCTACTTCTTTGAGGTCAACAGGTTGCCTGAGGTCTGCGGTGGCGACGATGTTGACGACGATTGGTTTAGTTAAGGTCTTGTGCGCCTTAACCTCAAAACTGTTATATCACTTAAAAAGAAGTTCCCTTTGATTCCTCGTGTCAGGCATAAGCTTCAGCCTTGAGCCAGCCGACAAGCCCCGTCGGAGGGGTAGACCTCCGAAGAGTGTTAAGCCTAGTAGCCAACGGGTCAGGGAGGTTAAACCAGTTCAGAGCAGGATGAATGGCTCAATAAACGGTCGAGACGACCTCGGAAGCTGGCTGTGGGGCGCAGCCGACATCCTGAGAGGGGCGGTGAGCCCCGACAAATACGTGGACTATGTGCTGCCCTTACTCTTTTACAAACGTCTCTCAGACGTCTACCAGACTGAATATGGGGAAACATTAGCCAAGTTCAAGGATGAGAAGATAGCGCGGGATAAGATGTTCCACAGAGCCAACATCCCTGATGGATGCCTCTGGGACGACGTCAGAAAGACATCCGTGAACGTCGGGGCCAAGCTCAACACGGTCCTCGCAGACATCGCCAAGGCGAACCCTGGTCTCGACAGGGTCATTAACCGTACCGACTTCAACAACCCGAACGCAATACCCGAAGATAGACTAGTCCGGCTGATAGAGCACTTCAGCGGCAGGAACCTCGCCAACGGCAATGTCACACCAGACATTCTCGGAGATGGCTACGAGTATCTGCTCAAGATGTTCAACGAGGTCGCGCCCACGAGGGCTGGGGAGTTCTATACTCCAAGGGAAGTTGTGAAGGTGCTTGTCGGGTGCCTGAAGCCGGAGGAGGGCTACGAGGTCTACGACCCTTGCTGCGGCTCAGGTGGGATGCTCATCGAGAGCTACTACCACCTGAAGCGGCTGGGAAAGGACCCGAAGAAGCTGTTCCTCTACGGGCAGGAGCTTAATGACAGCACGTGGGCGATCTCCAAGATGAACGTGTTCCTCCACGACATGGAGGCCCAGGTACTTCAGGGGGACACATTCGCCAACCCCAAGTTCCTCGAGGCTGGGGGATTGAAGCAGTTCGACCTCGTGATCGCTAACCCGATGTGGAACCAGGACGGCTTCAAGCAGCTGATGGAGGACGACCGGTATGGCAGGTTCCAGTATGGTGTTGCTACTAACAGCAGCGCTGATTGGGGCTGGATTCAGCATATGTTGGCTAGCCTGAAGCCGGGTGGCAGGGTTGGTGTTGTGCTTGATCAGGGTGCATTGTTCAGGGGTGGGACTGAGGGCTCCATAAGGGAGGGTGTGCTGAAAGATGATCTTGTTGAGTGTGTTGTGGCTCTGCCGGAGAAGCTGTTCTACAACACGGGTGCACCCGGTTGCCTGATTTTCTTCAACAGGAACAAGCCTGAGGCTAGGAAGGGCAAGGTCCTCTTTGTCTACGCTGCAAGTGGTTTCGAGAAGATGAGTAATATGAACAAACTGCGTGACGAGGATATTCTAAGAATCATTTATGTTTTTGACTCATATTGGGATGCAGATAAATATGCAAAGGTTGTTGACCTGGAAGTAGTTGAGGAAAATGACTGGAACCTCAGCGTAACCAGATACGTAGCCATCTTCGACGAACCTGAGGAAGTTGACATTCCTAAGGTATGGGCTGAGCTTAAAGAGCTTGAAAAGCAGAGAGAAACAACAAATCAAAAGTTGACTCAATACATGAGGGAGTTAAATTATGATAAATAATTGGGATGAAACGAACATAGTAGATCCAAAATATTTTGAAATTGTTAATAGTGGTGTTAAAAAATATAATGGATATAAGCAGTATCTTTCTACAAGTTCTATTGAAAATGATAAAATTATTGAAATAGAAGATGAAATAGAATATGAAAATAGACCTTCTAGAGCCAATATGCAACCATCCTTAAACACTATATGGTTTGCAAAAATGAAAAATACAACTAAAGTATATGCTTTTACAGAAAATAATGAAGAGGAGATTGATAAATATATACTATCTACTGGTTTTACTGGTGTTGAGTGTAAAAAAGGAATATACCCTTTATTTTTAAAACAATTTTTCTTATCTACATATTTTAACGATATTAAGGATTCTTTATCAAAAGGCTCAACACAAAAAGCAATCTCAAATCGTGAGTTGAAAAGTATTCAAATAAAAATCCCCCCTCTTGAAGAACAAGCGGGAATTGCTGAGATTCTCGGCGTTGTTGATGAAGCCATCCAGTGGACCGACGCCGTCATAGCGAAGGCTGAGGAGCTTAAGCGGGGGTTGATGCAGAGGCTCCTTAGCAGAGGCATAGGACACACAGAGTTCAAGCAGACGGAGCTAGGAGAAATCCCAGAAACATGGAAAATGGTTCGATTAGAAGATGTAATTCTTGATATAAAATATGGGACTTCTTTAAAAAGCACAATAAAAGAAAAAGGTATACCAATTCTCAGAATACCAAATATAATTCATGGAAAAATTACTTTAGATGAAATAAAACGTATAGAAATTAGTGAAAAAGAAGTAGCCAACTTCTTACTCAATGAAGGTGACTTGCTTGTCGTGCGAACTAATGCTAATCCGGATTATATTGGAAGGTGTGCACCTTTCAAAGGAATAGAAGGAAAATGGATTTATGCATCGTATTTGCTTCGATTAGAACCTATAAAAGAAAAAATCGATACAAATTATCTTAATTATTTCCTTACTGGAGAAACTGGTCGAAAACAAATCCGTAAAATAGCTAGAACATCAGCAGGAAACTATAACATCAATATACCTAGTCTTTTGTCCTTGAAAATGGCACTTCCTGATTATACGGAACAAATGAAAATATCGAATGGCCTTTCTAATTTGGATGAAAAAATCGAGTTGGAAGTATTAAAAAAGACAAAACTGGAAAGCCTGAAGATAAATTTGATGCAGGTTTTGTATTCTGGTAGAGTTAGGGTTAGGTTGGATGAGGGTGGTTTACACAGAGTCGGAGACGGTTGAGAAGCCGATTCTCGGCTGGCTTCAGGAGCAGGGCTGGAGATACCTAGACCCAGAGAAGACTATACGTCCCTACGAGGACCCCTTCGTCCTAACGTCGCTCTACGAGGCCATATCTAGGCTCAACCCCACTCTAATCAAGTCGAAGAGCGATGTCGAGAAGATCATTGACAGGCTCCGCCAGTTCCCCAACGACATCCGCGGGAACAAGGAGTTCTTCGACTGGATCAGGAACGAGGGATCAATAAGCCTCAAAACTGGCGAGAAGAACCAGACGGTCAAGCTCATCGACTATGAGAACCCGGAGAACAACGTCTATGAGGTCACCAACCAGTATACCTTTTACGGATACCAGAACACAAGACCAGACATCATCCTACTAATCAACGGCATACCTGTCATCCTCATCGAGTGCAAAACTCAGACAAACGAGGCCGTCGACTACACCGACGCAATAAAACAGATCATAAGATACGATAGAGACGCTCCACAGCTCACGAAATACCTCGCTTTCTGCTGCGCTACCGACGGAGCCAACTTCAGATACGGGTGGACCAACGAGGGCAGATACGCCCACTGGAGGACAAGCGTCGGAGACCCCTACGAACAGTCGATAAAGAGCCTACTTGAAAGGGAAAATGTTCTTGACCTCCTCCTGAACTTCGTCGTCTTCGAGACCGCCCACGAGGAGGTCACGAAGAAGGTTGCTATGCAGCAGCAGGTCGAGGGAACGAACAGAATCATCGAGCGTATCCTAAGCAAAGAAGCCGAGAAGGGGCTCATCTGGCACACACAGGGCAGCGGAAAGACATTGACAATGCTCTTCACCGCCTGGAAGCTCAAGAGGCAGCCCCAGCTCGAGAACCCCACCATCATCGTCGTCATCGACCGTCTCGAGCTCCAACGGCAGATGCGGGAGACCTTCGGCAACGTCGGGCTCCCCTACGTGACCTGGGCGGAGACGACGAAGGCCCTCCTCGAGAAGATCAGGACCCAGAGCAGAGAGGTCATCATCACAACCATCCAGAAGTTCAGGAAGCCCGCTTACCAGGACACGAGGAGCAACATCATCATCCTGATCGATGAGGCCCACAGGACCCAGTACGGGCTCCTCGCCATCAGGATGCGGGAGACGTTCCCCAACGCGAGGATCTTCGGCTTCACCGGGACCCCCATAGACAAGGGCCCAACCGGCGCCAGCACGTTCAGGACCTTCTGCCTTCCCCACGAGAAGTATCTGCACAAATATACGATCAGGCAGAGCATCGAGGACGGATCAACCGTCCCCATCGTCTACGAGCCCAGGCTCACTAGGGAGCATGTTCCGAAGGAGATTCTAGACAAGGAGTTCCTCAGGATCACCGAAAAGCTAACTGAGGAGGAGCAGGAGGAGGTGATGCGGAAGGCAGCCCGCCTTAGGACGATATTGAAGGCGGAGCACCGAGTCGAGAAGGTGGCTAAAGATATTGCGGAGCACTACCTGAGCCACGTTGAGCCGAACGGCTTCAAGGCTCAGCTGGTTGCCGTGGACCGTGAGGCGTGCGCACTCTACAAGGAGGAGCTTGACAAGCATCTCCCCACAGAGTATTCCACTGTCATATACTCGAAGAGCCAGAACGACCCTGAGCTCCTCCGTAAGTATCACATGCCCCGTGAGGAGCAGCTCAAGATCTCCCGCCAAGAATATCAGAAGCAGGGGGTGATGCCGAATATCCTCGTCGTGACCGACATGCTGCTCACAGGATTCGACGCCCCCGTCGAGCGGGTCATGTATCTGGATAAGCCGCTGAGGGATCACAAGCTGCTTCAGGCTATTGCCCGGACCAACAGACCCTACGTTGGCAAGGACTCCGCCCTAATCGTCGACTACGTGGGTATCTTCTACCGTCTACAGGATGCGTTGAACTTCGAGGTTGAGGACATCGAGGGCGTCGCCGAGGTCCTCGACAGCCTCAAGAAGGAGTTCGAGGAGACCATCAGCAGTCTTCGTCAGCTTCTCAGCTCCGTTCCCAGGGAGGATACCCGTGAGTCACAGATTGCGGTGATCAAGCTCCTCACCGACGAGGAGGTATACAAGCGCTTCAAGGAGAGGCTGTTTAGGGCCCAGGCGCTCTTCGAGACCATCGCCCCCGACCCTAGCTTAGCCCCATTCCTCATGGACTACACTTGGTTCAATCAGGTTAACGAGCTCTTCAACAAGCACCTCCGAGCCGGCAAGGAGAGCTTGAAGCCCTACATGGAGAAGACGAGGGAACTCATCAGGAAGACAATCATACTCAAGGAGATCGACAAGTCTCTTCCGAGCTTCGAGATTGGACCCGAATACCTGTCGAAGCTGAATAACCAAAGCCTCCCAGTGGAGGTGGAGGTCGCCGAGCTCAGACAGGCGCTGAAGCACTACATCCGGATCAACATCGAGCTGAACCCAATCCTCGAGCTACTGAGCGAGCGTCTTGAACGGATCGTTAAGGGCAAAGACCCTGAACTGGTTAAACAGGGTCTCCGGGAACTCGTGGATGAGATCAACCGGATGGAGTCCAGTCTTCAGGCGAAGGGAATCTCTCATGAGGAGCATGCGCTACTCACAGTTATGCAGAAGCATCTACAGTCGTTAGCTGAGCCTGAACTCATCCCAGTCGTCAAGTCGCTGGTGCAGAAGCTAGGCGACGGGTCCCTGATCTTCCCTGGCTGGGAGAAGAAAGAGGAGACCCGCAAGGCTGTTGAGCGTATGCTGCTTAACGGCTGCTTCGAGTGCTTCAATGCCGAGATAGAGGCTAAGAGGATGGAGCCCTACAGCCTTGTCCCTCTGGTCCGTGACTTGATGGACTATGTTGTGAGATACCGGACGAGCCCACAATGACCACATTCACGGTTGACGGTAAGCAGGTTCGGGTCTCTGTTCAACCCAGCCAACGAGCTAGGAAGACCCTCGAGGTCAAGTTCATCTCAAGCGACGAACTAGTTGTAAAGTACCCTTATAACAAGGAAGTGAATGTTGAGTCTCTTCTGGAGAAACATCGAGCTTCTATTGAGCGGAGCTATAAGCAATATCTCAGTCAGAAACGTATACTTGACGGTGATGTACTTCTAGTCGGAGGGGTTCCCCATAAAATAGTACTAAACAACATCGGGGAACCCCCAGTTGAGAGAGCCCTTGTTCATGATGGAACTCTCACAATCAATGTAAGGGGGACGGAAGACCCGGCTATACTCCTCAGGGACTGGGTGAAGGGTCAGACGAGGAAGCTGGTCGACGATGTGACTGAGAAGCACCGCGGTGAGCTCGGAGGTCCATCGAGGATATTCGTGACGGAGACCGCCCGTTGGGGCTACTGCAGGAAGAACGGCGAGGTAATCATCAACTGGCAGCTGACATGCCTACCCACCAGGCTGGCTGAGTTCGCAATACTCCATGAACTGGTTCATTTGCAGGAACTGAATCACCAGAACAAGTTCCACACCAGGATGAAGAAGCTGATGCCCGACTACCTTAAGAGAGAATCCGAGCTTAGACCCTACCAAACCATCGACCATGATACACTCAATACCATCAACCGAACTCGAACCGAACAATAGTTCACAAGGCGCGCGCGTTTCTGATAGTAAGATTCGAAGTAGACGCCAAATGCGCACGACGTGCGCGCGGATTCGGCAACGAAGAGGATGTGTACTACGTCTGGTTTCCATTTGTTGCAGATACCGAACTTATTACACGGCTTGTCGCTTGTATTGAGTCTATCGAGCTCAGCTAATCCCTGATCAATGCATTCCGTGCATTGCTGGATTTCCTCGATTAAGTCCATGATTTAGTTTTTCTTGGCCCAGCTTTATAATAAAACTTCACGCATGCACTCAATTCGTTTGCCTATTTTTCCTTAAGTAAGTTAATATTACCGTAATAACGACTAATGTAACTACGATCCCTGTACCTATCACATAAATTTGAGTATAATCAGTTCTCCACTTCGCATAAACTGTCTTTGACGTATCCATCAATACAGTGGCAGTTGTCGTTGTTTCTTCCGAGTCTACGCTCCAATTAATAAATATCTGTTGGGCTCCAATCCCGCCCACTGGTGATGTTATAGAAAAGGTGGCTGTTGAGCCTTCATCGTACCATCCTTCGCCTTGTGGATTGCCATAATCTGATCTTACAGTGAGGTAATGTTGAGTTTTATACTTGGCGACCGCTTCGTATGTCGCGTTCACAGTTATTGATATTGGATTTTCAGATTGGCTAGTACCATTGAGTATCCATCCGGAGAAAATATATCGTGTTCCAAATTCTCCATTAATGACAGTTGGAGCAGTCCCAGTAGTGATTAATGTTCCTAATTCATACCATTCGTTCCCAGGAATGACAGATACATTTAATGGTTCAGTTCTTACTGAAATTTTGAATAAATCAAGTATTTTAATTTCAGTCATCGAACTATTAGGTCCATGTAATACATATATTCTATTCGATTTTATGTCATAGAGAAACTGTACTGGATCCTCTAATAAAATAGATTTATTATATATTTTATTTAAATTTTTATCGAAAATGATTAAATTATTTGAATTTATAACATATGTAAAATTATTTTTACCAAATATTAAATAACCATCTAAATTTTTAAATTGTTGTTTTCCAAGAGTCATATTATTTGCATTTACTTCATATATATTATTCGAAAAAGCCTTTATTGCATATATTTGATTTGTAAAAGGATTTGTTATTAATGTTATAAATGGATGGAAATCATATGTTTTTATTATTCGATTAGTTTCCCCATCTATAATATCTATACTAGCATTATATCCAATTTTTTCATCTCCATAATGTCGATAACAATATACTAAATTTTTTTTATAGTCAAAAATAACATCAGATCCTGTATTATTTAATTTCGTTATTATGTTATAATTTGTTCCATTTAATATTAATAATTGACCAAAATAATTTAATACAGTATCATTTTTAATATGTACATTTAATGTTGGTATATATATTTTATTATTTAATTCATTATAATATATAAATCCATTTAATAAAGTATTATTATATTCGCCTACACGCGTTATATATTCTATAACAGTAGAATTGCAATAATCAATACCAAATCTAAAACCAGTTTTTATTTCATCTACTAAGCCATCTATTATAATAAGTGAGCAATCAGCTAGTAAATACAACTTATTTTGTTTAACGTTATATGTAGCATCTATACTATGTTTAGTAAAAGATAAATAACTATTTATATTAATTGTTTTAATAATTTTATTAGAATTATAATCAAAAACTAATATTGAATCCTCTAATTCCGCAAATATATACAATTTATTGTTACCAAATATTGAGCAAGGATACAGGGCATCACTCGGACCAATTTTATATATGGATTCTCCAATAATCAATGAACCTTTTACTTCTAAAAAATTTGATTTAAGAATAAAAATCAAGAAAATTGTTATAAAGAAGATTTTTTTCATTACTCATAACATATGTTAAAGTTAGAAATAAGAATTTCTATAAATGATGATCTCGAGTTCGCGCGCGCGCCGTCGGTTTCGTGTGGCTTCATCGCTTCACCCGGGCTCAGCACGCGCAATAGAACGCTCTCATTAGCGCGCGCAGAGAAATCAAGAATTAATCACAGCCGAGATGATGACTTTCAACGCTTGAGGAGCGATAACAGCCATCACAAGAGCTAGGCCTATGATAGCTTTCACCACACCAATGCCACTGCCCGTCATGGAGTCCAAGGGATGGCTGACTAGGTTATCAACCTTTAACGCGCTACCCATGTCGGCAATCCCAGACATGATCAGCAGTGCACCAATCACGAATGTTACTACGAGCAGAACCACCCACACATCTTCCGAGTCAGACATACAAAATAACACGTGATATACTCCAGTTTACCTCTTGAAAGAGAAGACAAAGCTCTCTTAGGAGAAAATTCATACTAGGTCATTCTATTATTAGAACATGAGCGAAGATGCTCTTGCACTCAAGGGCGATAAGCTCCGCAATGCTTTGTTCGTGGTCTGGCTTGCGAATAGATACCATGATGAACTTTCCATCGCTGACCTAGCTAAAATATCGGGGTATAAGAGCACAGGCGTCTACAGTGCGAAGGAGGAAGGCTGGTTCATTGAGGAGAGAGGAGTGATTAAACTCTCTGAGCAAGGTAAATCCTATGTCAAGACTTATGTTCTTAAGGGATTTAATTCACAGCTGCTCCTTATTTATTATCTATTCCTCCTCGCACTCGTTCTTTTCGTGCAATCAGTAGCCTTCCGTTATTACGGATTGTTGATTATGCCCGACCCCCTCGGCACCGGTATTGGCCTCGCAGTGATACTATTTCTGATGGCATTCTACTATAGGCTATATTGGATTATTCTGAAGAGAAAGAAAAACCAGTAAAAGAAAAAAGGGGATTTGCGGGGGACATCTCCACGGTGTGGTGGGTTCAAATCTCACCAGTCCCACCATTCAATTCACCCGTCCCACCTTTAGGCGGGTTTCCTGAACAGCTTCAAGCCATCCATCTCAGTCACGTAGTCGAAGCCCAGCTCCACGATCTCGGTCGCATCCTGCACAGTTCTAGCGACCTTGCAGACGTAATGGTCCGTGTTCTCATCGAAGCAGGCATCAGATAGCTGGATGTACTTCAGAGTGTTTGAGATACTCTTGTGCCCCAGGAACCTCTGAACGTAGAGGAGGTCTTTTGTCTTGTGGTAAAGCATCGTCGCCTTCCAATGCCGAAACGTGTGGAAATGGATCAGCTCAAGCCTAGGGTTCCCTAATTTGATGGCAAGTCGCTTTCTTTGGTCGCGCGCGTGTTCAGCCTTCAGTCCGGGCTCGGAAGACTGTTGAGGTCAAGTTCAGGTCAAGGGACGAGCTGGTGGTCACCTATCCTTATGTCAAGGAGGTTGACGTCGCTGCTCTGCTTGAGAAGCACAGGAGCCTCGTTGAGCAGAAGTATCGCGAGTTCCCTGATGCATCGCCTCATGGGTCCCCAGCCAGACGTGCAGTGAGTATTTGAGAAGCTTTAGCGTGTCCTTGTCGACCCTGACTATCTCGACTGCGATGGTGCTGACGATCAAATTCCCCCAAAATAGAATCACTCGTCGACGATGAACTCGTCTATCGGCACCATGTGGTCACAGGCCTTGCACTGGAAGGGGTGCAACTTCTATGTGCAAACTGTCATCGGATAGTTCATGCTGAGTTAAAAAACAGGGAAGAACGGGCTAGCTCTGTGGGAAGGTAGCCTCATTATCGGTGAGAGCGTATGGAAGATCCCGATTCGGCTACCTCTGCCTCGACAGGATGCTTACGACGTGGTCGACGTCCGCCTTGTCCTTCGTCTTCAGCAAACGGGATACGCCGATGGCGTTCCTCACGTCCCTGCTGTTCAGGTCCTTCAGGGTCATGTCAGCTATGTACGCCGATATGGACTCCGTTAAGCCCTCCCTCGCCGTTAATATGTTGACGACGACCTCGAAGAACTCGTTGTCCGTGTAGTCCCTGAACCTGAGTTTAGCGGAGAAGCGGCTGAGGAGCTCCGGCCATATCCTGTCTATCCTGTTCGCGGAGGCGTAGACCCAGCACTTCAACTGGAGCCTCCTGTATCGCCTGTACTTGGTCTCGGTCAGCAGGCCCCTCTCCATGAGGCTGAGGAGGGCGGCGAGGTTGTTCTCGTCTTCCACCTTCTCGAGCTCGTCCACTATCAGGTACTTTGGTCGCTCGCTGAAGAGGAGCTCGAAGAGGCCGGCCCTCGACAGGTTGCTCCCCAGCACCAGCTTGCTCCTGGGGAGGCGGGCCAGCTCCTCAAGCATCAGCGTCTTGGCAGAGGCGATGCTTCCGTGGAGGAGGCAGTGGACCGGCCTGTCGGAGCCTATGCTCCTAATCAGTATGTCCTTCTTGTCGTCGTGGCCGATGATGATGTCGAAGAGGTCCGGCGGGATCTCCGCCGTCTCCTCCGGTGGTGTAACCATCCCCTGGTAGTCGCTGAGGGCCCTCTCCACGGCATTTATGTTCGAGAGCCTGTAGTTGCAGGTCTTGTTGGTCTTCATCCGAACCGAGAGTATCCGCTTGGTGACCAGGCTGTTCAGCATCCTGGCGTCGCCGTGTACCATGTACCACTCGAATCCATCCCATGTGTTCTGTGGGGGGTGCTCCCTCTCCCACTGTACAATGTCCAGGAGCAGCCTCTCTATCTCCCCCGTGGCATCGCTGCTGAGTGTCTGGATCGTCGCCGCGTAGACGACCTCCTCTGATGTCTTCTGTGTTTCCATTCAATCCCCCAAGTCCAGTTACTTCCTCTCCGTGGCCGTTAACCCGAACAGTCCTCTCATTATTACCACTTTAACCTTAGTCCGGGCTGTATTTTTTTTCCTCCAAAAATGGCTCACTTGAGCCGTCTCAGCACGCTCATGTCAATCGTGATAGGCATGGATGCAGGTGCCGGTGTAGATATCGTTGTAGGTATCGATGCAGGTTCCTCTGTTGGAGTGGTCTCAGGCTCATGAGGGGTCTCCTCAGGGGCTGAGACGCCGGTGACCTCCTCCTCGTAGGCCTCCTCCTGCTCCCTGGTCTCCGTCGGGGCCTCATCTGCCCCAATACACGGTGCCAGGTAGTACTCGAGGGACCCGGAGACGAGCTCCGGTGACAGTCTCAGCGGCATGTCGGTGGAGAAGTCGATGTTCACCACCTCGCTGAGCGGCTGGAGGGCCTTGATCATCTTAGACAGATAGGACGTAGTGAAGGTTGTCGCCGAGTCCTCCTCGTACTTGAGCTCGAGAACGTTATCACTGTACTTCTCGAAGGGTGTGCTCTGTCCTCCGAAGTCGCCTTGCTGTCTGAGGCTCAGGACGTCGTCCTTGACGCTTATGGTGACGTGTTCGCCGAACTCGTTGAAGTCCCTGAGTGCCTTTAGGAGGCCCTTCACCAGTACCCGTGCGTGGGCCTTGAAGAGTATCTTCGGCTGTGGGACCTCCTCGTCGGAGGGCTCCAGCACCGGCAAGTTCTTCTCCCGTACTATGTCGCTCTTCAGGACGATGTTGAGTCTGGCTCTGTCGACGTCGTAGGAGATCTCCACGGACTCGTCCTTGTAGGTGTTCTTCAGGTGTTTCTTCACTAGGTCCGTCACGCTGACGGCGAACTTCTGTTCGTCAACGACCTGCCACCTCTCGAAGGCTGAGGGCGGTATCTTCAGGTTGAACATGGCATAGTGGCTTGTGTCCATCTGGGTCGCCGTTAACCCTTCCGGGTTGACGGTGAACGTTACCTCTTCACATAGCACGTTCAGGGCCTCGAGCAGGTCCTTGAACCGTTCGGAGCTTCTGTGTTCAAAACTCATACAGTTTCCTCCAAAAATGGTACTGGTACTGGTTCCTCGGGTCTGCCTAGCAGCTCCGCGATGATCGCCGGCGTGAGGTCGATGCCCTTCAGGTGTATCACCGGAGCGAAGCTGTCGACATTCTCCCCCTCGTTGTCAGGCAGCTCCACCTCAAGCACCCTTTTTTGTCCGTCCGTCACTGAGATTGAGGCTCTCCCGTCCTTACCGAGGTCGACCGTTACCATGCGTGCCCAGGTGTTCGCCCAGACGTGTATGTGCTTACTGGAGAGCCTCGTCGCTTCACCCCGTCTATCAGGAGTCACTCCGCCCCTGAGGTTGGCCATGACATCACCTTATGAAGCTGAAGGTCTTCTCAGGGTTAAGGTTCGTCCATTCCTGGATCTTGCCCTGCTCCTTCTCGAACTCCTCGAGCTCCTTCTCGGCGCTCTTTATCAGGGTCTTGAAGCCGGTGGGGCTCATCACGATGGCCTTCTCCCCACTCTCCTTTCCCTCGATGTGGAGTTCAAAGACTATCAGGACGTTGCCGTCGGCGATCCCTATCGTAAACGCGTTAGCGTAGAAGGTTTCCATTTTTTTCCTCCAAAACTTGGGCGGAGGCCTTTAATGCGTTCTCGACGGCCTCCTTCAGGCTCCTGGTTCCGAAGAGCTTCTCCGTGAGATCTGCCCTTTTGCTGGTCCTTACCTGGACTATCTGCTTGAGGGGCGTTATCACCTTCTCGCTGATGTCGCCGAGTCCGAGGGAGTCGCAGATCTCCGCAAGGGAGTCCAGCTTCCTCTCCAGGTAGTGGGTCTTCTTCTTCATCAGCTCGATGCCGTTGGCCAGATCTACAATTCTCCTTGTTATGTCGGATACGGCGTTAAGGGCGTACTCCCTGTGCTTCCTCGCGAGTTGGGTCTTGAGGATCTCGAGCCCTCTCACCTTCTCCGTCCTCCGCATCCTGGTGTAAATGTCGTCTCCGTTGATGCTGTAGCCGAAGTCGACGGGCAGGACGTCCACGATGAAGTCCCCTACGTTGAAGGGGGCGGTTCTGAGTACTGTCGGGTCGATCCCGTGTCTGAAGAGGAGCTGCTCGATCTTGAGGTAGTCGTCGCCGTTCTTGAACTCCGTGATGTTCTTCCTGAGTGGTTCAATGATCTCCTTGTTGATCTTGTCCACGCCCTCCACCAGAAGGGGCGCCATGGGCCTCGGGAGAAGGTAGACCTTCCTCGTCCCGACCTGCTCCAGGACAAGGCAGTTGTCGGCCACCAGGCCATACATGTAGGTCCTCGTGTTCTTCAGTATGTTCGAGTAGCTGCTGGGAAGGGGGCTGAACCTGAGAATCCTCCGCCGGTCCTCGGCGGTGACCCTCCTGAATCGGCCCCTCACGGACCTGCCCCTGACGAGCCAGCTTCTTGCGCTCCACTTCTCGTCGACCTCGCTGAGGACGTCGCCGAGCTCGTCTACGAGCTTCCTGTACTCCTCCCAGGCGATCCTCGAGGCGTCGACCTCGAGCTCAAGGTTGCTCTCGGATACCGTTCTTACATCCACTATGAATCCGTTTAGAGACATTTTCCTCCAAAAATCACTCGGTGCCCAGCCTCGCGGCCACGAGCTCCGCCATGTCGTCGTTCGTGGCTAGTCTGAATCCGCCCCGGACCCTCCTGTAGGTCTTCCCGCTCATTAGCATGAAGTCGCCCACGTTGCACCCCTTCCTCGCTGCCCTGAGCATCTCCTCCTCTCTGCCCCTCGGCAGGAGAAGGGGGAATTTGAGATGCTTAAGCGTATATTTATCGACCTTGATGACCTCGGCGTTCTCCCCACTGAGTACTTGTCCCATTTTAATCCTCCAAAATCAGGCCCGTTTTAGGCCGGTCAGTCTGGTCGCTATTATGTAAGGCGTACACAGTTCGCGGCACTCGTCAAGCGAGACCTCACCCTCGACGTATCTGGTGAGGGCATCCCTGATTATCGACTCGGTTATCGAACAGTTGAGAACGGCCTCCAGGACCTCTGCCTCCTGCCGGTCGACCTCGAAAACTAACCTGCCCCAGAAAAAGTCCACAATCTTGGTGTTACCGCCCAACCACCTAAGGGTGGCCTTCTCCCTGAGAGTGTGATCAGTCCGGAGCTTCGCAATCTGCACAAATCTACTTAGATCGACTATTTCGGCTCTAACTAATATGTAATTGTGTTTAGGGCAACTATAGAGAAATATAATTCGTAAAGTAATTTAGGAACTGGAATGTTCAGATATTTCCTTATGCTTTAAAGTTATTAGCAAACGTATAAGTTCCGTTGTCTGCTTCACACCATATTCTTTTTTTAGATCCTCAATCTTTTGATCTTCCTCTCCATCAAACACTAACTTCAAATTGGACATTTTCCTCTCCAAACATAAATAATCATAAGACTTTTTAAGTCCTGCGGTAACTTCTAAGTGATAAAAAGTCCATAAAAGTCTAGGTGATGTAGGATGTCTGACGATAATTTCGGTATAGGATTGTTTCTGGGCTCGGTTCTAGTGGGCGTTCCTTTAGCTATTGGCGCACAATGGTTTTCGGATAGAAGCTACAAAGAAGGGCTAAAGGGAAAAGAATTAGTCAACAGGGGTCCTATTTTCGGTCGAACCTCTGATAGTGTATTAGTTTTCGTTTCAAAATTCGATGAAGGTAGAGAGGTTAGATTAAGTTTTCAAAACTTGGAGTCGAGAGTCTATCAACTTGAACGGGCTTTGAGTGAACTCAAGGCGGGATATATTGTCACGCAGGGCAAACTAGTGAAACTGGAGAGTGAGATCACAGAGTTGTGGGGCGTCGCTTCCAAATTTCCAGAGATGAGAAGCAGACTAGAAAAGATTTACATGGAAATAGTTACAACGAAAAATGGCAGTGTCCCGTATTTAAGATGATTGCTTCATATACCTATTCAATGTACAATTTGAAAAGAAGTGATGTTTACTATGAATCCTTGGCTTTATATTCTCTTAGTTTTGGGAACTATAGTGCTTTTATCATCATTAAATACATGGGCTAGAAAAAAAGGGCAATGGACGCGTACCTTTATTTGGGCAGTAAGCGTAGTAATTGTAATTTCAGTTTTATTGTATGTGGCTATTGATTTATCTTCTGTCAAACCTCCATCGGGTTAAATATCCCTTAAAAATTCACTCGCTAGGCTAAGGCCAAGCCTAAAGAAACTGCATGACAAATAAGTTAACAGTACCGTGTTTAGGGTACAATAACACCCTCATTTTATGCTTATCCTCCAAAACCTTCACTCATTTCCCTTCAGGGTCGTGGTGACTACATGCGCTATGAAGTCGTCGGTGAACTGACCCAGGATATCCATGTAGTAGCCGCGTATACCGAATATCATGTAGAGTTTCTTACAGGTTACACATGCCTCATAGCTCGTGGATATCTCTTTCTCGCCCCACCCGATAACCTTGGATGCGTCTAGAGTCCTCTTGAGCTGCTCATTTGTTTCAGAAAGTTGGTTTATTATCCTCTCGTCATCTTTTTTACTAATTGTTCCCTGTGCAACAATGATCATGTTGTTTCCGCAACTGGGACAGTGTGTCAATCCGCGTCCACCCACTGTAGAACCCTGTGACTTTTTATCTCTCCGTTGACCACCTCGATACTCTCGCCGTCGTCCTTGTCCTCGCCCTCATAGTACACTGAGATCGCGCAGCCGAGCTTCTCGGAGATCTCCTTTACACTGAACTCCTCGAAGAGCTTATGGTGGTCCCAGAGGTGTCTCCCTTCCCTCTCGAAGTGAAGGCAGTCCTCTCCTTCCGTCTTATATTGGTCACACTCCTCTATGCACTCAACGATACTGGGGAAGGCGAGGGAGAGGGCGATCTTGATGGTTTTAGCGTCGCATCCCTCCTTGGAGATTTCAACCCTAATCCACTCGTCGTAGCCCAACTAATTATCCTCCAAAAGACGTGAGTTGCTCCGCAATCACGTATGGTGCCAAAGTGGCCTCGAATCCATCCAGGTCGTCCAGCTTGGCCTCGAACTCCTCGTAGAGCTTCGCGGTCATGTTCCTCTTCATGTTGACCAAGCGCCTAATCAGGTTTAGAACCTGGTCGCTGACCTCTGCGCGGAAGTAAAAGCCATTCTCCCATCCAAAATCTGTTGTTTTTCCGTGTCTCTTCACAAGTTCCACTATCAGGCAGCCTCGATTCGCCGAGTGGATTGTATGAAAGGAGCCAGTGAAGGCCAAATAACCTGTAATGTCGATTGAGAGTGCTATGTGGTTGGGGTAGCGTAAATCACTGAAGCTGATGCTTACCATTATC
>Ga0315296_10000602_pt1 | contig 32851 bp, 28 predicted proteins | sample YL17G14_18_MG_FD_203921 | JGI IMG/M metagenome (GOLD analysis project Ga0315296, IMG submission 203921) | Sediment microbial communities from Yellowstone Lake, YNP, Wyoming, USA - YL17G14_18 | ecosystem: Environmental > Aquatic > Freshwater > Lake > Sediment | place: USA: Wyoming | collected... | reverse complement strand
GTACGTTATGGTCAGAAAGATCGCCGATACTTGGGCCCTAATCATGATGGCCGGTATGGGAACGAGAATGAAGAGCGAGAGGGCCAAGGTGCTGCACGATGTGTGCGGGCAGAACATGGCGCGGTGGGTGCTGGACGCCTGCGACGAGGCCGGGCTAAAAAATCGGGTCATCGTGGTCGGCCATCAGGCCGAGAAAGTCATCGAGGCCTTCCCCGAGGAAATCGCCGCGATCCAGAAGCCGCAGAAGGGCACCGGTCATGCGGTGATGGTCGGGATGGAGAAGGTCCCGGCGAACGCTGCAAGCGTGGTGGTGCTGTCGGGCGATGTGCCATGCCTGAACTCGAAGACGCTGAGGGCGCTCGTCGACTATCACAGGGAATCGAAGCCCGCAGCGACCGTTCTCACCTTCTGCCCGCCCGATCCGACCGGCTACGGCAGGATCATTCGGAATGAGGGCGACCAGGTGCTGAAGATTGTCGAGCACAAGGACCTGAGGGGAAGTCAGAAGGAGATCGACGAGTGCAACTCGGGCATCTATGTGTTCGATCGCGCAGAGCTCGGCAGGGCGTTGAAGAGCGTCAAGCCCAGTCCCCGCTCGGGCGAGTACCATCTGCCGGACGTGCTCCTTCAAATGATCGAATCGGGTGAAAGAGTCGAGGCGGTCGGGATCAATGAGTGGATCGAGGCGATGGGTGTCAACAACCGTCTGGAGCTTTCGGAGGCGAGCGATTATCTCAGGTGGCGAATCGCCGAGAACCACATGGCCGCCGGCGTGACGATAGTTGATCCCGGAATGACGTGGATCGGCCCGAAGGTGAAACTCGGGAGAGACTGCACCATTCTTCCCGGATCGATCATCATGGGGGGGACGACGATCGGCGAAGGCGGCACGATCGGACCGTACTCGGATTTGCAGGATGTCAGGATCGGGAAGAACTGCACGATCGCCCACAGCGTTCTGAGCGAATGTCGCGTTGATGATGATGTGAGGGTCGGGCCTTTCGCGCACATTCGTCCCGGGACAAGGATACGCAAGGGCGCGAAGGTCGGCGATTTCGTCGAGATGAAGATGACCGACTTCGGAGAGCGGTCGAAGTGCGGGCACCTGACCTATCTCGGCGACGCGGTGGTCGGGAAGGACGTCAACATCGGTGCGGGGACGATCACGTGCAATTTTGACGGCAAGAAGAAGCACGTGACGAAGATCGAGGATGGCGTCTTCATCGGCTCAGATTGCATCCTGGTGGCACCGATAAAGATCGGAAAAAACTCGTACACCGCTGCAGGGAGCACATTGAACGAGGATGTTCCGCCGAACTCGCTTGCGTTCGGCCGCGCGAAGCAGTCCATCAAGAAGGGCTGGACCAGAAGAAAGAAGAAAGGCTGACAGCCGTTGGCTCGGGTGCTGCAGGCGTGCCGGCGGATGCCGGAGGAGCGGCGCTACTTCACGTACTCCTCCTTCTGCTCCTGCAGGCCGAGCACGCTGAGGGAGTAGCGCGCAATAAATCCGCAGTTCGTGCAGACCGTGATGACCACAGGTATGGGCCCGAATTCTCCTGTCCCGTTGAGTTTTTCCAGGATCCCTCGAAGTCCCTCAGCCCGGTTCTCCAGCTCCTGAGTGCCCGTCCCGTTGACCGAGAAGCGGTGATTGCCGCACATCGGGCACTCCCCGGCCACCTTTCTCTGCTTGAGCCGGGCGGCGATCTCTTCTGCGCGGTTGTTGTCCATGCCTTTCGCTCCTTGCCGTCGTGATTGCGCGCTTTCGGCGGAACGATTCGGAAACGATCCGTTCATGATTAATATCTGGAGCACAGGGACGGCTGTTGAGGATCGCGATTGCCTGCATCGGGCACCACACTGACTGGAAGCGTACGCTGCGAGCAAACGCTGCGCAGGATCCGGGCACTATGCAGAGCTTCGCGGCAAGTAGGCTCGCATCTCCACGTGCTGACAGGAGGCAGACCGCAGGCGGGCGTTGCAGGAGCGTTCGGATCCGGTTTTCCTAGAGCTCCTCCTAGTCGGCCTCGAGCGCATTCAAGAGATGTCCGGGGATCGCTGCCTTGTCGTTTGCAGCCAAACATGGTAAAATGATATTAAGGTTGGAAGCATCCCTCGATGTCTCAAGAAATACAAGACGAGTCGGTCAGAGGTTCAAGCGCCCCGATTGGATGCCGATGATAGTCTCTAGTGGTTGGACAAAGGGCTGATGGCGACGGCATAATGACCAAGGAGCAGTGACAAGCAGGCGACGATAACCGGTCTTGACAAGATACTAATGACGCGGTACACTGACCTTTTGTGGCTAAGAATGAGCAACAAGGAGGGATAGGTTATGCCCAAAGGAAAGCAGGAGCGAATGCAGAGGAAGGACAAGAAGCCCTCGATCAGAATCGACGAGGACGACCTGTTGGATCATCTCAAAACAGATCTAAGAAAAGCAGGCGAGGTCGGAGATAGGGTACGCAAGATGGGTAGAGTCAAGCCCGAACACCTCGCCAGGAAGATGACCAAGTAGTTGAGTGCTCAAACTGATTCAGCTTCGACCAACTACCCGCCTCTGAGCGGGTTTGTTGGTTATTGTTTCAGCTTCGACGGTGCCGGACATAGATGGTCTTGACTGCTCTTCTCGAGAGCAGATGCGGTTAGGATGTTGGAGGCCCTGGCCATGAGAAACGACAATTTCGCAGTGTCGAAGTATTCTCTTGCGGAGCTCAAGAGGCTGCTAGTCAAGTACTCCGAGGCACCCGAACACGTTGTTCGTAGGAAGATGCAAGTCAGTCACTTGGACAAACATCTGAAGAGCCTTGGTGCAAGGACCATTGTCGCTGAACGTAAGTATGTCGACCGTCATTTTCTGGATGATTATGCAGCGTACTACGCATACTGTTGGCACGAATACAAGCCGGTGTGTGCAAGACTTCATTTCTTTGACATCGAGTTCGGGGGTGACCATGATGCACGGACTGCAACTCTCGAAACTTTTCTTCGCGGTGAAGGCGTCAGAGAGGACTCAAGAGCGTCGAATCTCAAGGACTGTTACTTGGGTTACATGGTAGTCAAACCTCTGCCGGAGGCGATAATCGGCAGGACTTGTCTTAGGCTCCATCCTCCTGAAGGGTTCTTCCGTTGCACCCGTCGGTGCCCGGCCAACGCGTTTGGAGTAGAATTCGAGGTCCAGTCTATTGCATTCCAGGAGCAGGACAAGGTGGCGGCCGCGTGTGCGACCAGTGCGCTGTGGTCGGTATTCCAGGGAAGCGGGACGGTACTGCATCATCACATTCCTTCGCCCGTGGAGATCACTAAGGCAGCTGCCAGATATGAGCCAGTGGACGTGTTGCCCGACGCCGGCCTAACGATTGGGCAGATGTCCCAAGTCATCCGGGATGTGGGCAAACTTGAGCCTCATTGTTTTGAAGTCCCCTTTCGCGATCAGGAGCACAGACTCTTTTTCAAGACGGTCGTATATACATACCTGCACATAGTGCCTCTCATACTGACTGTAAACATACCGGAGGTTGATGGCACGGAAGGCTGGCATGCCGTTGCCGTTGTTGGTTGTCGATTGGGCATCGAGAAACCCGAGCCCTGGCCTGATACTGGTTTCCTGATCAAGGCCTCATGTATGGACGAGATTTACGTACACGACGATCAGGTGGGGCCATTCACACCAATGAGTATCAAGGACTCTTGCTTGACGACAGCATGGCCAGGCGGGAGAGCTGAGCCGGGAGAAGTACTGTTTCCTCTACGGAGCATGATAAGGATCTCCGTACGAAGGATTCTCGATCTCTTGATCCGGTTTGATGCCTGGTTGGAGATACTGCGTGTGAAGGGTCTCCTCAGTCTCGAAGACAGGCTGGTGTGGGATATCTACCCCACACTGCAATCGGATTTGAAGAAGGAAATTAGGGGCTCAAAGTGCGCGACGCCCAAATGCAGGCGAGATATACTCCAAGCATTCATATCCAAATTCCTGTGGCGAGCCGTAGCGTACTGTTCCGGGAACCCGGTGTTCGAACTGCTGTTTGATGCGACAGATGTGGAACTTCATACTGGATTCTGGCCCGTAGAATACAAGCCGATTCTGTCCGAGCATTGTGCTGTGATCAAGTATCTGAAGAACGCCCACCCCAATCTCTTGGAAGCAGTATTCAAGATAGTCGACAGGCGGTTCATACAGAGGCTCTGCGAGCTCTAGTCCAGATAGAGGAAGTCCTTCATACTCTTCGCGTACGCGCTCTGCTTGATCTTCGACACCGCACGGTTGCGGATCTGGCGGACGCGCTCGCGCGTGATGCCTTCCATCGTGCCGATCTCATCGAGCGTCTTCAGCGGATGGTCGAAAAGCCCGAAGCAGTGTGACAGAATCCGCCTCTCCCGCTCATCGAGCACCGACAGCGCCTTCATGATCTCCTCGTTACGGATGTTGACCATCGTCTCCAGCTCGGGACAGGAGATGTCGCTGTCTGCCACGATCTCCTTGAGGCTGCTGCCATCTTCTTCGCCGGTGACCGGACTGTCGAGCGACAGGATGCGCATGCTGATCTTGCGAAGCTCCTCCGCCTTCGCGAGACTGATCCCCATCTCGTTCGCGATCCTCTCGACCGGCGCCTCCTCGTCGCCTTCCTTCCGGAGTCGCTGGGATGTGCGGAGGAAACGGTTGATGACATCGACCATGTAGACCGGCTTTCGGATGAGCGAGCCATGATCCGCTACTATCCGGCTGAGCCTCTGCCGTATCCACCACGACGAGTAAGTGGAGAATTTCCATCCGAGCGACGGATCGTACTTCTCCACCGCCTTGATGAGCCCCAGTGTGCCTTCCTGCAGGAGGTCCAGGAAATCGACCCCCCGCCCCAGGTATTTCTTGGCGATCGATATCACCAGCCTGAGGTTGGACCGGATGAGCTTCTCCTTGGCGCGACGGACGTCCTCCTCGTCCTTGGAGTACTGCACGGTGCGGGCAAGCCTGAGCTCTTCATCGACCGTCAATAGCGGTATGCGCCCGACCTCGCTCAGAAAATAGCGTACGCTGTCCTCGAAATCCGGCTCCGGCTCGGGAACTGCCCTACGCCTCCTCGGCGCCGCCTTCTTCCTCGATGATCGTCCGGATTTCTTCCTCGGTTTGGCGATGGCCTTCGCCCTCGGTTCCTCTGTCGCAAGGGATGCCGTATCGTCGCCCGATGAGCCGGCTTCTTCACCCGAGCGCTTCCTCTTCCGGGCCGGAGGCTTTGGAGGCTTTTCAGTCACTTTAAGATCAGATCCAACCATGCCCGGGTCGTGCATCACGGGGATCCTGTTCCCTGCCGAAACCGACTGGGTGACCCGGGTTACAGACGGAAAACCTTTCTGCTACGCCTGATCCGGCGCGAATCCTGATTATACAATCAGATCCAAACCCGGTCAATCCGACTCAAATCGGCGTCGCAGGCGAGTTACATTATTATCCCGTCCCGCAGGTCGCTTTTGTAGCGGTCTTGGCCCCCGAAGCCAACCTGAAGCGATGTTTTCGGGTCGTAGTGGTGTGAATCGGCTACATCCTGTCGACATTGTTGATAGGAGCCCCTGACCGGCTTTTTCCGCCGTTCGATGGTACAATTGACCGTGCAGAGGGGCTCGCGGCCCCTCGATTTCGCCGGGGATGTACAGAAAACTGGCAAACCTGATCCGCAGTAACGTAGACGAGCTCAGCGAACGCTGGACCGACACCCTCCGCGACTACTACCCCGACCTCTCCCGGCGTGAGGTGTTCCGGAAGACCCGCGCCATCCACCTCCTCCTGGCCAGGTCCCTCGTTGAGAAGAAGTTCACCTACCTCTTCCGCCACCTCCAGTCCGAATTCCAGGAATGGATCCTCCTTAAGAACAGCTTCAGGGACCTGATGAACCTGGAGCCGGTGTACGTTATGCTCCTCAAGGAGTTCGTGGCTTCCAGCGGGCTGGATAAGGCGGAAAGGAAGAACCTGGAGGAGCTGATCGACGAGATATGCGAAAGCAGCCTGAAGGACGACGTCTACGAGATATATGTCGGCGAGCAGGAGAAGCTGTTCTCGAGGCAGATCGACGAGCTTGAGGTGCTTAACAGGGTCTCGGGGACCGACCTGGTCGGCGAGGAGAGCAGGGATTATGACGGCGACGGGCTGCTGGAGTCCGCGGGAGATCCGTACGAGCTCCTGAAGATGACGCTCGAGAGGGCGATGAGGGTCCTGGGGGCGACGGACGGCGTTCTCGCGTTCAATCTGGACGGTTCTCATGACGTGGTCGTGCAGTTCGCCGACGCGCCGGAGCAGAGGGATCGGGAAATTGTGAAACGGATCACCCTGGAGGATGAGGAGGATCAGTTCGACCCGAACGTCCTGGCCGCGTTCAGCCATGTTGTTGACCGCGCGGTCCTGCGCAACTACTGGAATCCCGACCTGGTCGAGGACCTGAGGACGCAGAACTGCCCGCGATGCCCCTACCGCGACGAGCTCGTGACAAGCGTCAGGGGCACCATCGACTGCCCGATCCTTCAGATTCTCAAGGTGAATACTTTCCTGTGCCATCAGCTCGGGAACGCCGGGGAGAAGGGATTCTTTCTGCTGGCCCGGAACTCCCCGCCGCCGTTCTCCACCGAGGACCAGAAGTTTGTCGAGACTCTCGCGGCCAGCATGATGGCAATCATCAAGAACTTCCAGCTCTACGAGAAGCAGGTCCAGCTCGCCACCACCGACGGCATGACCGGTCTGTACAACCATCGGTTCTTCCAGGAGGCGCTGGCGCGCGAGGTCTCGCGATCCCGCCGGTATGGCGCGCCGGTGACCCTCGTGTACATGGACATCGATCATTTCAAGAAATTCAACGACAAGTACGGCCACCAGGTGGGCGATGAGGTCCTGAAGCTGGTGGCGCGGAACATCAGGCGCAACCTGCGCGACAGCGATGTGCCCTGCCGCTACGGTGGCGAGGAGCTGGTCGCGATCCTGCCCGATACCGATCTGAAGGGCGGGGGAGTGGCTGCGGAGAAAATCCGCACCGCCATCGAGGCCCTCTCTTTCCCCGTGGACGGCAGGAAGGTCAGAATAACCCTCTCCGCCGGGGTGGCGTCCTATCCTCTCAACGCCGACGACAAGGAGTCACTCATCGAGGCGGCGGACGGCGCATTGTACCTCGCCAAGGAGGGCGGCAGAAACCAGGTGCGCCTGTCCGACACCGATCCTTATAACAAAGAAAAGGTTGAATCCGAGGAGGAGGGTGAGACTCGCGAGGATGAAGCCCCCGAGCGGTCCCAGGTCGACGTCAAGTCACAGAATCAGACCAGGGCTCATTCCTGAACCTTTCTTTGGCCGCTTCTATCCACCCCAGCATGCTCTGATACCTGTCAACCTGTTCCAGATCGTTCACCGATCGGTAGTGCTCGATCCTGTTCCGGGCGATCTGGATCGCCTCGTCGTACATGTTCTTGTCAATGAGGCTCTGGATGTAGTGCTCTTTCAGGTCGCTCGGGCTGTAGACCCTGACCGCGGAGGAAACAAGAGACGAGACAGTCGCCCTGCTGTAGACTGCGGCCTGGCCCTTAGCGCGTTGCGCACGCTTCCTGGTCCCCACTGATTCAAGCGCCCACCAGCCAAGGATCGCCCAGACATTCAGAACAAAGAACAGTAGGAACCAGAGCAGATAGTTGCCCCTTCCCCGGGACGGGAGTTCGGCGACAAAGACAGCGACGGCGCCCCAGAGGATGAGCACCATCATCAGGCCGAAGATGTGCAGGGCGCCGCGCTCGCCGAATGTCTGCACCTGGATCAGCCATTCAGCCAGCCAGTAGAGCGGGTTGATAGACGCGATCAGCTCAAGAATGTCGGCGGCGCGATCCATCCGGGGACGCCCCCTTATATTCCCTAATTGTACCCCTTTATCTGTCTTCGTGTCTTCGTGCCTTAGTGGTTAATTTCCGAAGAAAAGAGAACCACTAAGGCACAAAGACACGAAGAAAGACATAGGGACGCAAGTTGCTATTTTCGGGGGTTTGAGGGTAGGATTGTCGCCTGCTTCCGTCATCCGACGGATTGGAGGAGTGTTTATCCTTTTTCGGGGTTGGCGCGAAAATGGCTCAGAATCGTCTCGAGGAACTGGAAGCCATATCCGCCGAGGCCGAGGCCGGCGGTGGGCAAAAGCGTACCGACAAGCAGCATGCTTCGGGGAAATGGACCGCCCGCGAGCGCATCGACCATCTGCTCGACCCCGGCAGTTTCGAGGAGACCGACAAGTTCGTCCGGCACGAATGCGCCGATTTCAGCATGCAGAAGAACCGCCCGTACGGCGACGGGGTTGTGACCGGGACGGGCGCGGTCGACGGGCGTCCGGTGGCCGTTTTCAGCCAGGATTTCACCGTTTTCGGCGGGTCGCTGGGCAAGATGTTCGCGTACAAGATCTGCAAGGTGATGCAACTGGCGCTGAAGAACGGACTGCCGATGATCGGGGTCAACGACAGCGGCGGTGCCCGCATTCAGGAGGGGGTCGACTCGCTCGGCGGCTATGCGGACATCTTTCTTCTTAATGTCCTGTCCTCCGGGGTGATCCCGCAGATCAGCGCGATCATGGGTCCGTGCGCCGGTGGGGCGGTCTACTCGCCCGCGATGACCGACTTTATCTATATGGTAGGCGGCACGGCGCACATGTTCGTCACCGGTCCGGCGGTCATCAAGGCCGTCACGCATGAGGAGATCGACTTCGAGAGCCTTGGCGGGGCCACGGTTCACAACCAGATCAGCGGTGTCGCGCATTTCGAGTCCGAGAGCGATGCGGAAGTCCTGGACGGCATACGGCGCCTGTTGAGCTACATCCCGTCCAACAACATGGACTCCCCGCCGTACGTGCCCACCGACGACCCGGTGGAGCGCGCCGACGCCGCGCTCGACGGCATCGTCCCGGAAGACCCCAATCAGCCGTACGACATGAAGGATATCATCCGGCGGGTCGTGGACGACGGCGAGTTCTACGAGGTGCACGAGCACTGGGCGATGAACATCATCGTCGGCTTCGCCCGCCTCGCCGGCTACTCCTTCGGGATCATTGCCAACCAGCCGAACCATCTCGCAGGATGCCTCGATATAAACGCCAGCGCGAAGGGCGCGAGATTTGTGCGGTTCTGCGACGCGTTCAACATCCCGCTCCTGGTCTTCGAGGATGTTCCCGGGTTCCTTCCGGGGGTAAACCAGGAGCATGGCGGGATCATCCGCAACGGGGCGAAGCTTCTTTACGCCTTCTGCGAGGCGACTGTGCCGAGGATGACTGTGATCACCCGGAAGGCGTACGGCGGCGCGTACTGCGTGATGAATTCAAGGCACATTCGAGCGGATGCGGTGTTCGCGTGGCCCACGGCCGAGATCGCGGTAATGGGTCCCCAGGGCGCGGTGAACATCATCCATAAGAAAGAGATAGAAGAGGCGCAGGATCCGGCGGCGAAAAGGGAGGAATTGATCCTGGATTACGAGCGCCATTTCGCGACACCCTATATCGCGGCTGCCAAGGGCTTCGTGGACATGGTCATCAAGCCCTCGGACACCCGCCACCACCTTATTCGGACTTTCAATGCCGTCAAGACCAAGCGGGACACGAACCCGGCGAAGAAGCACGGGAATATCCCTCTGTGAAATCATGCGCTGGAAGCGCATGCCACGAAGATCCTGTCGGTCCGGCGGCTGTTGAGCGGCATGTCGACCGGTTCGAGAATATCCTCCGGCATTCGGCCCCGGTCCTCAAGGGATGGGGCGCTGGCTGCGGCCATAGGGACCGCGCTGGCGCTGGCTTTGCGGACGGGTGTCTCGCGATCGAGCTCCCCGGCTCCACCCAGCGACGCGCCATGGGTGACGAGCTCGCGGGTCAGCATGACGAGCATTCGCTCGAGATGGCAGGCCCGGCAAGGCTGGAGGACCCCGTCCGGCTGGAAGACCTGCCCTGTGAGTTGGAGGATGAGCTTGAGATGACGTGGAACCCTAGTGTCAGATCGGCGCCGATAATCGTCGCGGCGAGACCGTCGCCTGGACCCGGCGACGTGCGCATGAGAGAGATGGAGGAGGCCGCAGTGACCGCTGTAGCCTTGGAGCTTGCCCGGCGTGCGGGTTTGAGACAGGCCGCTTCAAACGGGATGGCGGTCGGTCATGCGTCGGCCTGGGTGGTGAAAGGGAGGATGGACACCGCGAATCGGTGGTTCGTCTGAGGCGGTCGAGCCTTGAGAAGGTAAATAGATGCAGCGTTACCAGGTCGTAGTCAACGGAAACACCTACACGGTCACGGTGAAGAGCCTGGTCGGCAATACGGCAATCGTCGATGTGGATGGCTGGGAGTTCCAGGTGGCCATATCCGAGACGGACGGTCAGCCGGCGCTTGCCTCGCTGGTCGCCGCAGTGTCGAGTGCGCCCGCTGGCATGATGTCCGCTCCCGAGAAGCCGGGTGCCGGGCACAGGCTGAGCTCGACGGAGTCGAGCGTGTCTGTACCCGTGTCCCCACCTCCCTCCACCAGGACGGGACGGAAGCGCGCCAACGCACTCGAGCAGCTTTCGCCGAGAAGAACCGCCGCTCCGCAGGTCACAGGCGCCGGAGTTGTGGTCGCCCATCTGCCGGGCCTGATTATTGAGATCGCCGTCAAGGTGGGCGAGAAAGTCAAGCGCGGGGATGTAGTCTGCAAGATGGAAGCGATGAAGATGGTCAACGAGGTCAGATCGCCGATTGACGGAGTGGTGAAGGAGATTCTCGTCAAGGAACAGCAGAATGTCCTCGAGAACCAGCCGCTGATTGTCATCGAGTGACTGAGCAGGTAGCCCGGAGTTACTACTTGTCACAAGATCGGCATCCGGTTTTCAAGGTCGGGGAGAAGTCACGATAAGGTGAGACACCTACAAGCGCGAGGACGCGCTTGTAGGCGCCACCAGTTCGCCTGCTTGCTGATGGAGAGCAGTCATGAGTTTCGCTGGTATACAGAAAGAGTACATGGATCTCAGGCATAAGGCTCTTGCCGATGTGAGGGCGAGCCTGAAGGGACGAAAAGTCCGGTTCAATGACCTGACGCTCCGCGACGGCCATCAGTCGCTTTTCGCGACCCGCATGACCGGCAAGCAGATCGCGAGAGTGGTCGGTGACATCGCGCGCTGCGGGTTCTATGACTTGGAAGTCTGGGGAGGCGCCACGCTCGATGTCTGCATGCGATACCTCAACGAAAATCCGTTCGAGCGTCTGGGGATGGTAACCGCCGCCGCCAAGGGGCACTCGCTCACCAGGGCGCTGTGCCGCGGCGCGAACCTGTTCGGCTATCAGCCGTATCCGGCCGACATAATCCGCGACTTCTGCCTTGCCGCGCTCGAGCGCGGGCTCGACATAATGCGGATTTTCGATGCCCTGAACGATCCGGAGAACCTGAAGGTCCCGGTGAAGGCGGTCAAGGACGGCGGGGGCAAGGTCGACGGCGCGGTCTGCTATACCACCGGTCCCGTATTCACCGTGGACTACTGGAAGAAAATCTTCAAGATCTATGAGGACCTCGGCAGCGACATGATCTCCGTCAAGGACATGGCCGGACTCGCCACGCCCCAGGCGGCATGGGAGCTGCTCCCCGCGCTGACGAAGACTCTTACAGTTCCCCTGCACTGGCATTCCCACTGCACTCCGGGCTATGGGCACATGACCGCGCTCATCAGCATGATGCTCGGCATAGACTGCATCGACACCTGCTTCATGCCCTTCGCGGGCGCATCGTCGCATCCGTCCGTCGAGCTTCTGCATTTCTTCGCGGGAAGGCTCGGGATCGACGACGGGGTGGACACCACGAACTTCGCCAGAATCGACGGCGAGCTTCGAGAGGCGAGAAACGAGCTCAGGGAGTTCGACAAGTTCCGGCAGCATGTCCCCAAGCCGTTCGCGGTCACCCGCGACCTGGAGAAGCTTGCGGACGACGTGATTATCGCCGTCGCGCTCGGCGATCTAGACCTGGCCACGTTCCTCATGCACAGGATCGAAGCGAAACAGGGCTTCCCGCCGCCCGACGAAAGGGTCCGCGACGCCCAGGTCCCCGGAGGCATGCTCACAAACATGCTCTCGCAGCTCGAGGGATTCGGTATGATCGACCGATTGAACGATGTCCTGGAGGAAATCCCCACCGTCAGGGAGGCATGCGGCTATGTGCCCCTGGTCACTCCCACGAGCCAGATCGTCGGGGTGCAGGCGGTGCACAATGTCAAGTTCGGCCGATGGCAGAACAACATCACGGACTATGTCCGCCTGGTCAAGGGGGAATTCGGCAGGACTCCCGTCAAGATTGACCCTGCGTTCCGCGAGATGATCGCGGGGACCAGGGACGAAGTGAAGTACGATCCGTCGGATTTCGACTACACGCTGCCCAAGACGGAGGAGTTCTCGACTGAGGAGCTCTATCCGGATCGGGAGCACGAGCTCTGCTACTATCTGTTCCCGAAAGTGGCCGGCGGAGAAGATGGGTTTCTGGCCAGGCGGGCGCGGGATCGCAGGCGTGAGGCCGCGGAGGAGGAAAGGCGGAGGCATATAGAGCATCTCAGGGAAGACGCGCAATTCAAGCTCTCGGGCAAGAACTCGAGAATCGCCACACTTAGCCCCGATCAGGCCGCCAGCCTGCACGATCTCCTGGTGGCCGAAGTGCAGGGAATGGAGATCTACCCCAGCGAGTGACGTTCTTCTTCGTGCCTTAGAGCTTCTAACAGAAAGAGCGGGTGCCGACGACAAGCGGAGTTTACGTAGCTTGTCGTCGCTGCTCAATGAAACCGCCACAAGCTACGCTTCGCTCCGCTTGTGACGGCCACCCGGATTTGCATCGGCTCAGTCCGGATCGTCTTTTGTTAGAGTCTCTTCGTGCCTTAGTGGTTATCTTTCTTTTTTAACCACCAAGGCACGAAGACACTAAGAAGAGGGCACCAGTCGGCTCGATTGACCCTGACCCGTGGTCACTCCTATACTTGACCGCACTATGCCGAGACTGAACCATATCGCGGTCCTCGTGCCGAGCGTGGACGAGGGCGTGCGCCTTTTCAGCAAGGTCTGGGGTCTTGAGCCTGAGAATATCGTCATTCTCGAGAAACAGGGCATCCGCACGGCCACCTACCACTTCGACAACATCACGGTCGAGCTCATGGAACCGTACGGCGAAGACTCGGTGGTGGCCAGATCGCTCGAGAAAAGGGGGCCCGGCATCCATCATATGGCGGTCGAGGTCGACGATGTCGCCTCGCGCATGAATGCCCTGAAAGCAGACGGGCTGAGCTTCACCACCGACGCGCCGTCCGTCGGTCTGGACGACACTCTGATCTGCTTTCTCCACCCGAAAAGCACAATGGGGATCCTTACCGAGCTTGTCCAGCCCCCGAAGGAGTAAGCGAATGTCGCGCAGTCAGCAGGAGCGTCGCGACGAGTACCATGCCCGGTACGCCGAAGCGATGAGAGGCGGCGGCGACGAGGCCGCCGAGCGCCAGCGGCAAAGCGGCAAGATGCTCGCCCGCGAGAGAATCGAGGTCCTTCTCGACCCGAATTCCTTCTTCGAATACGACATCTTCGTCGCTACTCCCCCAGTGAAGGGGGTCAAGAAGAACATCGGCGACGGCGTGATCACCGGCTACGGCACGATCCATGGCCGCCAGATGTTCGTCTACGCCCAGGATTTCACCGTGATGGGCGGCAGTCTCGGCGAAAGGCATGCAAAGAAGATCTGGAAGGTGATCGAGAACGCGACCAGGGTGGGGGCGCCGGTTATCGGGCTCTATGACTCGGGGGGCGCGAGAATCCAGGAGGGCGTCTACAGTCTCGCGGCGGTGGCGGGGATTTTCTACCGCAACGTCATGGCTTCCGGAGTGGTTCCGCAAGTCGCCGCCATCATGGGACCCTGCGCCGGCGCTGCGGTCTACTCTCCCGCTCTCATGGACTTCGTCTTCATGGTCCAGGGCACGTCGCACATGTTCCTAACAGGGCCCAACGTGATAAAGGAGGTCCTGAACGAAGACGTGACGTTCGAGGAGCTCGGCGGCGCCGCGGTGCACAACACCACTTCCGGCGTCGCGCATTTCTTGGCCGAAAACGAGGACGAGTGCCTGATGATGATCAGGACCCTCATGAACTTCCTCCCTCAGAACAACATGGAGGACCCGCCCCTCATCCCGACCGATGATGATCCGTTCAGGCGGGAGCCGCTCCTCGACTCGATAATCCCGGACGATCCCGCCAAGGCGTACGACATGAAGGATGTCGTCACCGGCGTAGTGGACAACGGCGAGTTCCTCGAGGTGCAGGCGGGGTTTGCGATGAATGTGGTCATCGGCTTCGCGACCCTGGCCGGCCGACCGGTGGGGATTGTCGCCAATCAGCCGAAAGTCCTCGCCGGCTGCCTCGATATCAATTCCTCCGACAAAGCCGCCCGCTTCGTGAGATTCTGCAACGCGTTCAACATCCCCCTGGTGACGTTCGTGGATGTCCCCGGCTTCCTGCCCGGCAAGGGCCAGGAGCTCGGCGGGATCATCCGCCACGGAGCCAAGCTGCTCTGGGCCTATTCCGAGGCGACCGTCCCGAAGCTGACGGTGATCACCCGAAAAGCGTACGGCGGCGCGTACTGCGTCATGTCCAGTCGCGAGCTCGGCAGCGATTTCAATGTCGCGTGGCCCAGCGCGGAGATCGCGGTCATGGGTGCCAAGGGTGCGGTCAACATCCTCTATCGCAAGGAGCTTGAGCAGGCCAGGGACGACAAGCGCAGGGCGGAGCTTCTCAGGGAGTACGAGGTCCAGTTCTCGAATCCGTATCAGGCCGCCGAGAGCGGTCTGATCGAAGCCGTGATCGAGCCCAGGCAGACGAGGGAGAAGCTCATCGGCGCTCTGGCGATATTGCAGGCGAAGCGCCAGAGCCTTCCGCACAGAAAGATCGGCAACATGCCTGTGTGATTACTAGTGTCTTGCGCTGTAAGAAAGGGCGACGAGAACGAGCCGAATGTAGCATGCGCATCCTGCGCATGGAATCTTCGTCGCACGCTCATCCTGAGCGTGGGCGGAGAGGTCGTTTCAAGCTTTTGACGCAACAATCATGCGCAGGATGCGCGTGGTACGAAGAGCTCATGCGCAGGATGCGCATGCTACGGAGGACGCCGAGACAGTGCGCGACACCAGGAGCACGATCCAGACGGGGGGCGGGATCGACCGGGGGAAAGGCGCTGTGATTATCGCTCCTGCCAGGCCTGAGAGACCAGCATGGCTCCAGTACACATCCCCATACTAGGCTTTCTTCTGGGGTTCTTTGTCGTCGCCTGGGTCGGGGCGACGATAGCACGTCCGTTGACCGGGGATGATCCGAAGCCGGGGCATCTTGTCCTCGGCGCGACCCTCGCCATCGCGGTCTATGCCCTCTTCATGAGCCTTATGGGCATGGCCGGAGCTCTCAGGATCGGCGTCGTTGTCACACTTCCGGCTGTTCTCCTGATCATTCTCTGGCACAACCATTACAGACTTCGATGGAAAACCGGTGGGGTCCGGAAGCTGGACTGGAGCCTGTGGCGACCGCCCGACCTGCCGACGAGAATCATCTTCTGGCTGGTCATCATCTACCAGGCGGGCATGTTCATAAACGCGCTCGCGCCGCACGTCAATCCCGACGCGGAGATAAGCCACTACCTCTTCATCAGACGATACCTCCAAGCCGGATTGGTGACTGTGTTCCCGGAGAACGCCTTCAGCTACTACCCTCAGGCTCTCGAGATGTCCGTGCTCACCGCGTTCAGTCGGGCCGGCGAGCGGGGACCGGAGGCCGGGAACCTGTGCTATTGGTTCATGCAACTGCTCCTGATGGGCTGGGTTGTGGATTTCTGCGCGCGAAGGGGGAAGCCGCGGGTCGGGTGGCATCTTGCCGCGGCTGTGTCCGGTCTCTTCTACTGGCCCGTGATTGCGTATTCGGGCTACGTCGACGGCGGCGTCGCGCTCTTCTCGCTTGCCGGGGTCTTCACCTATTTCGACTGGCTCGAGCGCCGCAATCGGCACGCCGATACCGGGGCCCCGACGAAGCTGAGATACCCCCGGTTTCTGTGGCGATGGCGGCAGGCCGGGTTCACCGAGCTTGCCCTGTCGGGCTTCTTCCTGGGCACAGCGTGCGCGTCGAAATATTCCGCCCTGCCCATCGCTGCCCTGGTCTTTCTGCACGTCCTCTGGATCGTCGCGACCGACAATGTCCACCGCAGGACGGCAATGATGTCGTTTCTCGGCTTCCTGTTGTTCTTCGTGATCCCGATCGTGCCCTGGTACCTCCGCAACCTGCTCGCGACCGGCAATCCGGTCTTTCCGTTCATGCGAGGCCTGTTCGGAGGACCCGAGCTTACGCTTGCCGACGATGTGAGCACATGGGCGGGCTGGGGACTGCCGATATCCGCGCTCGGCTACATCCTCTATCCGGTCAAGCTCGCATGGTTTTCCCCTCTCGGCGATTCGATCATCAGCGTGCCCCGGATGTACATGACCTGGCTGTTCGCACTCGCTCCCCTGGCGGGCATCCTTCTCATCCACAGACGGCTCGAGCGCATTGCAGCCATCTGGTGCTTCGTCTTCTTCTCCCTCGTCTTCTTCGCGATGAATCTCCAGACCCGTTACTTCCTCCCGTTCACCATTCTCGCGTTGTGGCTCGTGTGCGAATGGCTCGAGACGCTCGCATCGATCTCACCCGCTTCCGAGCTGGCCGCAAACGAACGGGCAAAGACCCGCAGGAAGCCCGCTTGGGCGAGATGGGTCGTTTTCCTCATCGTCCTAATCCCGTTTGCCACGCAGCTCGACCAGGTCCGCAACCATTTCATCACGCGACTTCCATACCTGAGCGGCCATCTCGATCGTCCGGAGTACGAGGAATCGGTCTGGCCGAGCGCGGCGGTGTTCGAGCGTGCGAACGAGCTTGCAGACGATGAGAACAAGGTGTGCATATTCTCGCTGCGCACGTATCGCCTCACCGCGCCCTATATACTGCCGCCCAAGGACATGTTCAGCCTGGATCTGTCATCGGCGGAGATGCTCCAGCGTCTGGAGGGCGCGGAAGTCCGCTACCTGCTGATGGAGTCGAGAGTCAGAAGAGCCGGAGTGCTCTTCCACTGGTGCCTTGAGAACGCTGAACAGGGCGAAGGGGGATCGGCATTCAGCGAGCCGGAGCTTCTGGCCGCTGTTGGAGAGCGCGACGTGGAGCGCAGCCTCGCGCGCGAGCTTCTCAGGCACCGTGGCGGGAGGCGGTACCGCGACAGTGACGGCGTCTGGAGATGGAGCATCGACCTCGACAAACTCCGCAGGCCCGAACTGGCCGGCATCCTGCCATTCCTGGCTCACGTAAAACAACTCGAGTCGGAGGGGCTTCTGATCCCCGTCAAAGTCTACGGCGAATGGGAGCTGTATGAGATTGCCCACATGTAGGGGCGGACCTGCGTGTCCGCCCAGAGGGCCCCCCCTGAAAAAACGGCCATCCCGATTGACACCAAACGCACGAATCGCTACCATCCATTCACCGGAGGTTATGACCGCCATGACAACAAAACCGATCCCCACTGTGACCAACTACATCCTCATACTTGCGATCCTCGCTGCCGCGATGAGTTCCTTCCCCGATGCAAGCTCTCAGGTTTATTTCTCGCAACCCGCCTATGCTCAAGACACTCAATCCCCGGGCGACATCTCAATCCCGGCATCAACAGCCGAGCAGTATTCTTACGAGGGCCTGCTCGGGAATAACACAAGCTGGCTGGCTCAGTACGACATTCATCGCATATTCGATCTCTCAGACGGAATCGTCTTTCAGGATTCCTTCGACGATTATGCTCCCAGCGAGTTTCCTGAAGAAAACTGGACATGGGAGTCGGAAGAAGGAGCTGCAAACAGAGCCAAAGTGGTGGAACGCGAGAACGAAGAAACCGGGGCAGTAGCTCGTTTCCTGGAATTCCATCCTGTAGCCAGATTCATGCCTGGAGCCTTTCTTTACCAATACCAGGAGCCGGCGCATGGGACGCTCTGTCCGCGCCTTCCCTTCTCCCCCTTGCCTGATGATCTGGAGATTCAGTGGCTTTTGGGAAGACTGGACAAATCGAGCTTCTTCAGATTCGACATTCATGGGATCGTGGACGGAGTCGATAAAACCGTCATCGGCCCGAACAATTCGTCCATTGTGAACATTCCGAGCGATGAGATCTATTCTTATGGAAATCTGCTTCAACCATTCGAGCGCGGTATCTGGTATCTCTTGAAAGTAAGCATAGATTTGGATTCCCAGGAGTATACCGTATCGGTTGATGACAACAATTATGGAGCATTCCCATTACCTGTTCACGTGGACAGCCTCACCAATATCTCCTTTTTCGGAGACTCCGGGCTCGGTGCCATCACAATAGAAGATGTCGAGGTAAGCACGCCGAATAGGGGAGACTATTTCGCGTTTCTGGAAAGCGGTGCGGATAGTCCTTTTGAACTGTCAAAAAGGGAAGCTCGCGGGGATGGTGAGAAGATTCGCATCGAATGGCATCCGCAGGATGGGGCTTTGGCGAATAGGATTCCTGCGAGCCTGGCGGAAACTCATTATCTCACTTTCTACGCAATGCCGGACGGAATGTATTTTGACTTCGCGGCTTCCGGGCCTATGAGCAGCATTACCGGGCGCCGGACTCAGGATGTGAGGGCAAGAATCTATCCACCATCGGAAGAAAGCACTACCGGGCTCCTGAATGTGGAAATGGTGCAGGACGGGGATCTGAAGGTGGAATTCACGCCCTGTCTGGGCTTATTGAGATCGGTTTGGTTCAGGCCCGGAGAGGGGATTGTCCAGGCTCGGATCATAGGTGAAGGGGACGTAGAACTCCTCTTGACTGGCGCGGGAGTCACTCCGAAGGAGTAGAGGGACCGGTCGAATATGCGATCCGGGTGTGCGGCTGGTGGCCGTCACAAGCGGAGCGTGAGCGGAGCTTGTGGCGGTTTCATATTATGGTGCTACTGACACCAAGGATACGATCGAAGAAGTCACAATAATGTGAGACACCTACAAGCGCGGGGACGCGCTTGTAGGCGCCACCGGACACCGCACGCGGTCTAATACGTATCGTTGTTGTGCTCAACCTCCGCCTGCGTGACGTTCGCTGGTGGCCGTCACAAGCGGAGCGTGAGCGGAGCTTGTGGCGGTCTCATATTATGGTGCTACTAGCACTGAGGACACAGTCGAAAAAGTCACGATAATGTGAGACACCTACAAGCGCGGGGACGCGCTTGTAGGCGCCACCGGTCGCAAACTAATACGTATCGTTATTCTCCACTACCTCCGCCTGGGTGACTTCGACCAGAGGCTGCAGCGCGTCGACCTGCTGGCCCGGAATCACATGAATCGCGGTCACCGTCCCATTGATCGCCGTGTTAAGCTCATTCTCCATCTTCATCGCTTCCACAATTACGAGGCACTGCTTCTTCTTGACGACATCCCCGACGCTCACGTTGACCTTCACGACCTGACCCGGCATGGGCGCGACCAGAATCTGCTTGCCGTCGACCAGTTCAACATGGTCGCCCATGTCGCTCCGCCGACTCTCATCGGGCTCCCTTGCGATGACATTCAGGCCCTTGACCATCAGGTGCAGCCCGCGCTCATCGCGCGCGTAGCGCACCGGGTACGTGAGCTTGTCCACCCTCATCAACAGGCAGTTCTCGCCCGTGGGTGAGGCGGAAACAGAATAGATCTTTCCCTCGATCGTCGCCGTGAATGAGTCCCCCGATCTCTCGAGCTCGATCGTTCTTATCGTGCCGTTGATGTCGTACTTGTACTCCATCTTCGCAGACCGTTTGCATTCACTATGCATTCATATACATCTTTGAAACCGCCACAAGCTACGCTTCGCTCCGCTTGTGACGGCCACCCTGAATAGGTCGTTCATATCTGTCAAACCGCCACAAGCTACGCTTCGCTCCGCTTGTGACGGCCACCCTGAATATGTCATTCATATCTGTCAAACCGCCACAAGCTACGCTTCGCTCCGCTTGTGACGGCCACCCTGAATAGGTCGTTCATATCTGTCAAACCGCCACAAGCTACGCTTCGCTCCGCTTGTGACGGCCACCCTGATCGTTGGCTATTTCCTCGACGCGATCTCCCACGGCCCGACCAGGTCCCATGGGTCCGGCCTTCGCGCCTCGCCGCCGTCCGCACGGAAAGCGCCGGGAGCGTGTCGCCTGCCCAGACCAAGATAATCGATCATGGCCGCGGCCACGGTAGCTATCTCAGTGTGTGTTTCCCGCCTTTCCGTAAGCGCTCCGGGACCTGCCGGCCAATCCGGGAGGTTTCGCGGTATGAAATCGGTGTATGTCGCGCCTTCAACGAACGCGACGTGCCTGAGCGCATCGATGAGAAACGCGATATTGGTGGGGATTCCCAGAATTGCGTAGTCCCTGAGCGCGCGGATCATTCTCAGGCGCGCGGCCTCGCGATTCGGTGCGTGCACGATGAGCTTGGACAGGATGGGATCGTAGTAAGTCGAGACTTCCGATCCGCTGTAGATGCCCGAGTCAACCCGCACGCCCGGACCCGACGGCTCGTGCACGAGCAGCAGCGGACCTGACTGCGGCAGGAAGCTGTTCGCCGGATCCTCGGCATAGATTCTGCACTCGATCGCGTGCCCCTTCTGCTGCAACTGCTCCTGCTTGAACGATATCGGCTGGCCGGACGCGATGCGAATCTGCTCCTGGACGAGATCGACGCCGACCACGAGCTCCGTGATGGGATGCTCGACCTGTATGCGGGTGTTCATCTCGAGATAATAGAAGCTGTCGTCGGGGGCGAGCAGAAACTCGACCGTGCCCGCCGAGCGGTAGCCCGCCGCGCGCGCGACACTGCACGCGGTCTCGCCCATCTTCGCGCGCAGCTCGGGATACAGGGCTACCGATGGGGTTTCCTCGATGATCTTCTGGTGACGTCGCTGGATCGAGCATTCGCGCTCGAAAAGGTGGACCACGTTGCCGTGATCGTCCGCCAGAACCTGAAACTCTATGTGCCTCGGATCGACGATCCATTTCTCAACGTAGACGGTAGGGTCGCCGAACGCCTTCTCCGACTCCCGGCTCGCCCCCTCCAGCGCCGATCCCAGCTCCGACGGCGAGTCGACGCGACGCATCCCCTTCCCGCCGCCGCCCGATGCGGCCTTGACCAAAACCGGATAGCCGATCCTCCGCGCCTCCTCTCTCACCTCGTCGAAATTCGCCGCCTCCGCGACCATGCCGGGTATCACCGGCACTTTCGCGTCGGCCATCGCGTGCCGGCTCTCGATCTTGTTGCCCATCAGCCTGATGGCTTCCGCCGGCGGGCCGATGAAGACCAGACCGGCGTCCTCGATCTTCTTCGCAAACCGCCCGTTCTCCGCGAGGAAGCCGTAACCCGGATGGATCGCGTCACAGCCGAGCTTCTTCGCTTCCTCGATTATGCGATCCTGGTTGAGGTAGCTCTCCAACGGCGGGGGAGGTCCGACACAGACGGCCTCGTCCGCCTCCTGGACATGCAGCGCGGTGGAGTCGACCTCGGAATAGATCGTCGCCGTGGGTATGTTGAGCTCGCGGCACGCCCGGATTATGCGCACCGCGATCTCACCGCGATTGGCTACAAGTATTTTCCTGAACATCGTACGTCACACTGTCAACAGAACCCGACCCTCTATTGTCCCCCCACGATTTTCAAGAGGAGGCAACTCCGCCAAGCTCGTCGAGCCCGCTCCACGTAAACAGGGGACGAAAATCCACTCCAAGCTCCCTGAATTTGTCCCCGGCGCCCGCCTCTCTGTCCACAACGCACAGAAGCGCGAGTATCTCGCAGCCGGCGTCGCGAAGAGCGCTCACGGCCTCTATGGCCGCTCCGCCCGACGTGATCACATCCTCCACTATCGTCACTTTCTCCCCCGCCCTCACCCCTCCCTCGATCTGCAGACAGGTCCCGTATTCCTTCGGCTTCTTCCTGCAGAATCCCAGCGCCGCTCCGGTCTGAAGACTCAGGGCGGTAGCGAGAGGAATTCCGCCCATCTCGAGTCCGATAAGACGCTCGGTGCCTTCCGGGACAAGCCCGGCAAGGTGCGACGCGATCTCGCTCAGAAGCTCGGGATCGGCCTCGAAACGGTACTTGTCGAAATACACGTTGCTCGTGGCGCCGGATCGCAGTCTGAACGTGCCGGTGATCCGGCTCACTTCGACGATCCGCCTGCCGAGCTCCTCGTATGTCATGTTCGTGCGACTCACCGCGTTTCCTTGATGCAAACAGCGTTCCGCACGTCTCCGCAGGGGCCGGACACGCAGGTCCGCCCCTACTCAAACCCCTCTCTCGACCATTTCGGTTTTCTCTTCTCGAGAAAGGCGGTGATTCCTTCCTGCCCTTCCTCGCTCGTCCTCAGCTCGGCGATCATCTTCGCCGTGTACTTACGCGCTTCCTCTTCCGACATCGCCGGCACATTCCGTATCAGCTCCTTGGCCATATGCATGGCTTGTGGACCGGATGTGAGAAGCCTCTGGATGACGTGATCGACTTCATCATTAAGCTGATCCCTGGGCACGGCCCAGTTGACCAGCCTGTATTGCGCGGCCTCGATCCCGTTGAAGCGGTGACCGGTGAGCATGAGGTAACGAGCGTTGGCCGGGCCTATGCGCTTCACGACGTAGGGAGCGATCGTTGCGGGAACGAGGCCGATCTTGACCTCTGACAGGCTGAAGATCGCCTCTTCCGCGGCGATCGCGATATCGCACGCGGCGACCAGCCCGTTGCCTCCCCCGATCGACGGCCCGTTGACGCGCGCGATCGTGGGCTTCCTGCACGTGTAGATCGACCGCATGCAGTCGGCGAGAGCCTCCGCGTCCGCGATGTTCTCCTCGTACGAGTAGTCCTTCATGGACTTCATCCAGTTAAGATCGGCCCCGGCGGAGAAGCAGGCGCCCGCTCCGGTTACGACCGCCACCCGGATATCGCCCATCGCGTTGATTTCCGCCATCGCGCCGATGATGTCCTGGATCATCCGGGCGTTGAACGCGTTGCGGACCTCCGGCCGGTTGAAAGTGCACGTGGCGACCGGCCCGTCGATCTGCAGGAAAAGCGTTTCGTACTCTCTCCGGTCCTCCATGATTGCCCTCGAGCGATTCCCCCCGGCGCATGCCGCCGAACGTCCCGTCTATCCGCCCATCTCGTCCAACGACCTCAGACTCCCTCCCGTATCCTTCTCCATCTCGTCCAGCTTGCTGTCCGAGATGATGTGTGTATCGCAGAAATTCTGTATGTTGCCGCAGTTGTCGCACACCAGAAGACGCGCCTCGTACGACCGATGTCCGGGCTCCTCTTCGATGTGCCAGATCGCCGTCATGAGCCTCTTCGAGATCGGTTTGTACGTCCCTTTCCCGCAGAAGACACAGGTGGCGCCCTCCTGCATCTCCCGGTCGATCAGCGTTAGGAGCTCCTCCACCGACTGGACGCGCTGGCTCGGGTCGCCGGTGATCGTCCTGTCGAAGATCTTGTACATGAGCTCCATTGGCCTCGACGGGTCCTTCTTCCTCAGATCGTACTCGCCCTGACGATGCGATTCGCGCGGCAGCTCCTTGCCTCCCGACACAAGATAATAGAGCAGCTTGCCGAACGAGTAGACATCGTTCGCCGGGCAGATATCGCGCTCGGGCACCTTCATGTCGGCAAGCTCGGGCGCGAAGAAGCAGCTCGAATCGGCTCCTCCGCCGCTGAGCATGTGGCGACGTCCGTTGATGATGTGACAGGTTCCGAAGTCGATCACTACCGGGATCCCGTCGTCCTTGATGAAAATATTCCTCGGCTTCAGGTCGCGATGAACCAGTCCCGCCTTGTGGGCTTTCACAAGTGCGAGGCCGATCTCCTTCATTAGAGCGAGACTCTCGTGAATCTTCCCCTCGTACGCCCTCTCCTGCCCGGCAAGCCTGTCGAGAGTCTTCCCCTGGATCTTGTCCATCACGTAGAAAGGAGGATACCCCTCTTTTTCCCTGGCCGCCGCTTCCTCCTCGGTCTCCCTGATCCCCTCCGGCGGCGCCGGGGCCTCGGTGACCTCTAGCTTGTAGTCATGGATCTTCACTATGCGCGGATCGCGCACCGTCGCAAGCGTCTCTATCTCCTTCGAGAACGCCTCAAGCGCGGCCGGGGCGGGATTGATGAGAAACCTGACCGCAAACTGCGGATCGCGGAAAATGACCGAGCACTCCTGCAGAAACCTCGTGCGGGTCATCGGGTTGATGACTATGTGGTCGGCGCGAAGGTCCGCCTTCTCGAGATACAGCGAGAAATCATACGCCGACCAGACCTCCTCCTCCTCGACATCGAAGGGGCTCTTGAGAATCCAACGCTTGTTAATGCCCTTTATGATCTGCGTCGACTCGGGCATCCCTCAAAGCCTCCTTACGCGGTGAATATCCCCATTCTCAAGTCCGGCATCGGTCAGGACTCGCTCTCCGAGCCCCGGTGAGGCCGCACGGTCCTTTCGATCTTCTTACCGAGATTCCGGAATGTGAACATCTGCATGTTGCCGCAATTGTCGCAGATGAACACCATCGGGTTGAACTGGGTGGCTAGCCAGCCGATCCGCCTGATCCGGTCAATGAACGTCTTGTGGTGCCGGACGTACTTCCCCATCCGGCAGAACGGACATTCGGAGCCTTCTTTGAACAGAGTATGTACCTGACCTTCCATCTAGGTCACCTCTTTCTCGTCTATGCCCTTCGGGCATCGAACATATCATCCGATCACGCTCGGACCTCATAGCGGGACTGCCTCGCTCAAGACCCTGTCCTTTATGCGTTCGCGGAGACCATTGTCGCTTATCACATCAACCTTGCAGCCAAGCAGCGCCTCCAACTCCCGCCTGAGCGCCGACATTTTCATCAGGGTGACGCCTCGCTCCAGAGTGACAAGCAGGTCGATGTCGCTCAACTGGTCCGATTCCCCCCGTGCGACCGAACCGAACACGCGGATATTCTTCACTCCGTATTTCGCGGCCAGCCCGATGATCTCGTCGCGTTTTTGCTTCAGTTTGTCAAGGCTGCGCGCTTTCACGGTCATCACTCGTCATCCGTATCCTGACACATGTTGGATTCCATCATCCTTAGCCCTCCTTACATCCTAAATATCCCCATCCTGAACTCCGGAATCGGGGCATTCAGGCTCATGCTTATTCCAAGTGCCAATGCGGTTCGCGTGTCGAGCGGGTCCAGAATTCCATCATCCCAGAGTCGCGATGTCGAGAAATACGGGCTCGAATCGTGCTCGTACTCCGCCAGTATCTTATCCCTTATCTCCTGCATCTTGTCTTCGTCGACCTTGTCGCCCGCCTTTTCGAGCTGCTTAACCTTTATATCGGTCAGCACATGCGCGGCCTGCTCGCCGCCCATGACGCTTATCCGCGCGTTGGGCCACATCCAGAGGAGGCGCGGAAGGTAGCCGCGACCGCACATGGCGTAGTTGCCCGCCCCGTTCGACGCGCCGACAATCACCGTGAAGCGGGGGACATCCACGTTCGACGTCGCGTGCACCATCTTGGCTCCGTCGCGAGGTATCCCGCCGTGCTCGTACTGCTTGCCCACGATGAACCCGGTGATGTTCTGCATATAGATCAGCGGAATCTTGCGCATTCCGCACAAAGTGACGAAGTGAGCGCCCTTGCGCGCCGTCTCGGGGAACAGAACCCCGTTGTTGCCGAGTATCCCGACCGGATAGCCCATGATCCGCGCGAAGCCGGTCACAATCGTGGGCGCGTACGTCTCCTTGAATTCCTGGAAGTAGGACCCATCGACGATTCTCGCGATGATCTCCCTCATGTCGTACGGCTTGGCGGTCGATCTCGGGATGATTCCGTAAATTTCCTCGGGATCGTAGTGCGGGTCCTCCGGCTCGGCGACATCCAGCTCGTATTTCCTTGGCGGGTTGAGTGTAGCGATGATGTTGCGGCAAATCTTGAGCGCGTGCTCGTCGTTCAGCGCGTAGTGATCGCTCACTCCCGAGATTCGGCAGTGCACATCCGCCCCGCCGAGGTCTTCAGCGGTGACGTCCTCCCCTGTCGAGGCCTTGACCAGCGGCGGTCCGCCGATGAAAATCGTGCCCTGCTTTCTGACCTGCACGACCTCATCGCTCATCGCCGGCACGTACGCGCCGCCCGCCGTGCAGCTTCCCATCACGACCGCAATCTGCGGAATCCCCTCCCGCGACATCCGGGCCTGGTTGTAGAAAATCCGCCCGAAATGCTCCTTGTCGGGGAACGTCCCGATCTGGAGGGGGAGGAAGATGCCGCCGGAGTCGACGAGGTAGACGCAGGGGAGGCGATTATCGAGGGCGATCTCCTGCGCCCTGACATGTTTCTTGATCGTCATGGGCAGGTATGAGCCGCCCTTGACTGTCGCGTCGTTCGCGACGATCAGGATCTCCCGTCCGTGCACCCGCCCGACCCCGGTGATTACCCCCGCTCCGGGCGCCTCGTTGTCGTACTGGTCCCACGCCGCGAGCGTCGAGAACTCCAGAAACGGGCTGCCGGGATCGAGCAGCCCCCTGATGCGATCCCGCACCATCATCTTGCCGCGATCTATGTGGCGCTTGCGATGATGCTCCGGCCCGCCCAGCTTGATCTCCTCCATGCGCTCCCTGAGGTCCTCGACGAGGCGCTTGTTGTGCTCGGAGTTGTCCCGGAATTCGTCGGAGGACGTGTTGATCTTCGATTCTATGCGGAACATTTTCGTTTCCCCGATGCCCCGCGCGCGTGCGTGTTCTGTGGCGCCTACAAGCGAGCGGAGCGAGCTTGGAGGTGTTTCGCCTAATCTTGACTCCCCTGGGACCCCGAATCCATGATCGACAGTCTATCAGGACAACATCAGACGCTTACGACTTTATACCCGTACGCCAGCACGCCGCCTTCGCCTACCGACTGTATCTTCCGGAACTCGACTTTGAGCCTCATGCCGATCTTGATGTCCTCAAAAGGCGTATCGGCAATCTGCGTGGTGATTCTCGCGCCCGGTGCAAGCTCGACAATCCCGAGCGCGAACGGACGCTGGTCCTGGAACTGGCTGCCGGGCGTGTGGATGATCGTCCACGTCAACAGCTCGCCCTCGTCCGGAAGCTTCCGGATCTCCATCTCGCTGCACCCGCACGCGCAGACCTTCCGGGGCGGGAAGTAGTACCTGTCGCACTCCTTGCAGTAGCCGGCCTCGAGGCGATAGCGCTGGGGGATGTATCTTGCGTATCTCGGTGGGGTTACACTTTCGAAACTCATCACTCGGCCTCCAGTATCGTTACTACACAGCTTCCGCCGGACCCGCCCATGTTCTGGGCAAGCCCGACCTTCGCGCCTTCGACCTGGCATTCGCCCTTCTCGCAGCGGAACTGCTCGACAAGGGCGACGACCTGGGCGACTCCGGTCGCGCCGACCGGGTGCCCCTTGCTCTTGAGTCCGCCCGACGTATTGATCGGTATCCTTCCGCCGATTGCCGTCTCTCCGGCCTCGACCGCCGGGCCGCTCTTGCCCTTCTCAACAAATCCGAGCTCCTCCATGACGATCAGCTCGGCGATCGTGAAGCAATCGTGCACCTCGGCCAAATCGATATCCTTCGGGGTCTTGCCTGCCATCTTGTACGCTTTCTCAGCGGCGAAACGCGTGGCGTCCATGCCCGCAAGGTCGCTGCGCGAATGAAGGGCGATCGTGCTTGTGGCCTGTCCCGAGCCGATGATCCTGACGATCGGCTTGCCGAGCTTCCTGGCGTTCTCGACAGTAGTCAGGATGACGGCCGCAGCGCCGTCGGTGATCGGCGAGCAGTCCAGGATGTTCAGCGGCTCCGCGACCTTGACCGAGTTGATCACATCCTTGACAGTGATCTTCATCCGATACTGCGCGTTCGGGTTGTGATAGCCGTTGGCGTGGTTCTTGACCGCCACCATCGCGAGCTGCTCCCGAGTGGTGCCGTACTTGTGCATGTGCGCCCGCGCCATCATCGCGTACAGCCCGGGGAACGTCACGCCGTTGTAGGCCTCCCATTCCTGGTCGCAGGCCGTCGCGAGCGCGAACGTCGCTCCGTCCCCGGAAATGTCGGTCATCTTCTCGACACCGCCGGCAAGGACGATGTCCGAGAATCCGCCTGCCACTTCCATGAAGCCCATCCGCACGGCGATCCCGCCGGAGGCGCACGCCGACTCAATCCGGGTGGCCGGTATCGGATTCATGCCGAGATAGTCCGCCATTATGCTGCCCAGATGCTCCTGGGCGTTGAACAGGCCGGATGTCATGCAGCCGACGTACATGCTGTCGACATGATCCACCCCGGCGTCGTCAATCGCCAGCAGCGCCGCCTCCACGTACAGGTCGCGGAGGTCCTTCTCCCACAGCTCACCCCACTTGTCCATTCCTATTCCAACAACCGCTACATCTCTCATAGTCGAAAGCCTCCGTCATGTGCTCCTCAGTATTTTGCCCCGGTGCTTGGCGTAATTGCCGTAATCGAGGTATATGGGATGATGCTCGAGTTGGTAGCGGGTGCGCTCGGCCAGGTCTCGAATCTCGTTGATTCTCTCGGTAACCTCGAAGATGAATGCATCCGAGCCCGCGCCCGACCCGTAGCTCACCATCAGGATTCTCTGCCCGGGCTTGGCGATGTCCAATGTCGCCGTCAGACCGATGGGACTCGCCCCGGAGTAGGTGTTGCCGAGCGTCGGCACCAGCCAGCCGGGATCGAGCTTGGCCTTCGGGAAGCCCAGCTCTTTCCCGGCGCGAAGAGGGAACTTGCCGTTCGGCTGATGGGCGATGAACCAGTCGATCTTGTCGGCGGTCAGTCCCGCCAGCTTCAGGATTCCCCTGCCCGCGCCCAGGACATGCTTGAAGTAGGCGGGCTCGCCCGTGTACCGTCCGCCGTGCTGCGGATAATGCTGGTACTCGCGTCGCCAGAAGTCGGGGGTGTCGGTCATGTACGAATACGTGTGGGTCACTATCGCGCAGAGCCTGTCGCGCCCGAAAATGAACGCGGCGGCGCCGGCGGCGGCGGAATACTCGAGCGCGTCGCCCGGCGCGCCCTGGCTTGTGTCCGCGCCAATCGCAAGCGAGTACTCGACCGTCCCCGCCTTCACCTCGGAGTACGCGACGAACATGCCCTCGGTGCCCGCCTTGCATGCGAACTCGAAATCCGCGCAATGGCACTCCGGCACGGCCCCGATCGCCTCGGCGACGGTGGTCCCCGACGGCTTCACCGCGTACGGATGCGACTCCGAGCCGATGTAGACGGACCCGATTCTCACCGGGTCGATCCCCGCGCGCTTCAGAGCGCGCTTGGACGCCTCGACCGAGAGAGAGATCGTGTCCTGGTCGCTCGCGGGCACGCTCTTCTCGGTGAGCATCAGGCCCTTTTTGTAGCTCTCCGCGTCGGCTCCCCAGACTTTCGCTATCTCCTCGACCTTGATACGGCGCCTGGGGATGCTCGCGCCGTATCCTACAATGCCAACGTCAGTCATAACATCCTCGCTTTCTTCACTCGCATCTCGCCAAGGTAGAGATTGGTTTTCTTTTCTTATCTCGGGAATCTCCAGTGGCAGGGAAACTCATTTTGTGGGACTCTTTCATTCCTATTACCCGGCAGGTGACTTCCCGGGCCAGTCCCTTGCCACCGGCACCCGGCCGTGATCTACGGTGCGCCGAAAACCGGGTTCCCGTTCTCGTCTGCCAACCCCACGGCAGGGCTCCCATCAGGCGAGATCAACAGCAGTGCGCGCGGGCGCCCCTGCTTGTCCGCCAATACAAAGAATGGGCTCCCCGCAGGGGGACGGAGACTCAGCATGGCTCCGCGCTCCTGCTTTTCCTCGTGATACAACACCAAGACAGGGGCGCCGTCAGATTCAACGTTCAGCGCGGCGCGCTCGTCTCCGTGCTCGTCATACAGTGGCAGAACCAGCCTCGCGTCAGGGGCAAGTACCAACCCGGTGCGCAGCTGCCCGCCGTCGTCACGCAATCCCAGGACTTGCCTTCCGCCAGGAGCGAGCGCAAGCGTGGCGCGTTCCCGCCCGCCCTCGTCCACGAACTGCAGACCGGGACTCCCGTTGGGCGCGAGCCAGAGCTTGGCGCGCGCGTGCCCGTCCTCGTCCACAAGCTCGAACGACTCTGAGCATACAAGGTCTTGCGCTTCAGTCTGCTTCGACGCAGCTCCCAGCGAAACTACTATCAGCAACGCGGCTCCAAGCAGCCAAGCAGCAATCATGTTCCTTCTGTTCCGCTTCTGAAGGCGTATCATTCGGCTAACGAGAAGAGACAGGGTATCGTCCAATTGGTTTGAGTGATTGTCCATGGCGTGGCCTCCAAAGTTGCCATTCTCGCTTCGTGCAATTGTTCAATCGGCTTTCCTCTCTGCTAGGATTCTCTATCAGTTCTCTTCCGGAGGGCAGCGGTTCATGGTGCGGAGAAGAGTTCGTTTCCGTCTGCGTCCAGCAACATCAGACCCGGTCTCCCGTCAGCATGGAGCGCCAGCACGGCACGTGTCCGCCCCTCCTCGTCTGCCAAGATCAGACCCTCAGAAACCGGATCGAGCCCCAGCACGATGCGCTCGTGCCCGTCCTCGTCGAGCATGAGCAGAATCGGGCTCCCGTCAGGGTTGAGCCCGAGCTTAAGGCGCTGCTCCCCGTGCTCGTCTACGAACTCCAGACTTGGGCTTCCATCAGGATCGACCGCGAGCCCGGCGCGATATTGACCATCCTCGTCTAGGAACGCCAGACCAGCGGTCCCATCAGGAGCCAGCCCCAGCGTAGCGCGCTGCTGCCCGTTCTCATCCATCAGGCCCACCCCCAGGGTGCCCTCAGGCGCGAACCCCAGCGCGGCGCGGATCTGGTCTTGGTCATCCACAAGCACGAACGATTTCGAGCGCACGACGCTGTGTACTAGGATCTCCGCCGACCCGGCTCCGAGCGAGAGTACGAGCAACAGCGCGGCTCCAAGTAGCCAAGCGGCCACAGTAGTGCGTCTGTTCTGCTTCTCAAGGCGCGTCATCCATCTGGTGAGGGCTGGTAACGTTCGCTCTGCTTGATCTGACTGGTTACTCATGGTGTTTCCTCCTTTGCGATCGGCAATTGGCAGCCCGGCAACCCGTTATGTATGGTCTCAGGATTCTCTGGTCTTCATTACATACCGGCTGCCGGACTGCAAGACTACTCATAATCTTGCCTCGGGAAGCCCTTTCTTACGAGGCTCCTCGCGATGACAAGCTTCTGGATCTCGTTCGTTCCCTCCCCGATCTCGCACAGCTTCACGTCCCTGTACATCCGCTCGACCGGGAACTCCTTGACGTAGCCGTACCCCCCATGAATCTGCAGCGCGTCGTTGCACACCTCGCGACCGATCACTGCCGCGTACAGCTTCGCCATCGCCGCCTCGCGGTGAAAATCCTGCCCGCGGCTGTACAGGCGCGCCGCGTGGTACGTCAGGTGCCGCGCGGCCTCGAGCTTCGTCGCCGACTCCGCCAGCATCCACTGGACCGCCTGGAAATTGATGATCGGTTGGTCGAACTGGACACGCTCCTGCGCGTACTTCAGCGCCTCGTTGAACGCACCCTGCGCGATCCCCAGCGCCAAAGCTGCGATGCTGATCCGCCCCCCGTCCAGCGTCTTCATGAATACCCTGAAGCCCTGGTTCAGCTCCCCGAGCAGCGCGTCCTTCCCCAACCGGCAGTCCTCGAGAATCAGCTCGGTCGTGCTCGACGCCCTCAGGCCCATCTTGTTCTCATGCTTCCCGACTCGAAAGCCGGGCGTGTCCCGGTCGATGATGAATGCGGTGATTCCGTGGGTTTTGGCCGGCGGATCGGTGCTCGCCGCGATCACGAACGCCCCCGCGTGCTCGCTGTTCGTGATAAACGTCTTCGTGCCGTTCAGAATCCACCCGTCGCCGTGCGGGACCGCGGTGGTTTTCGTCCCACCCGCGTCCGATCCCGCCTCCGGCTCGGTCAGACCCATCGCGCCGAGATATTCGCCCGAGCACAGCGGCGGCAGGTACTTCCGCTTCTGCTCCTCCGTGCCAAATGCGGCGATCGGGTAGGTCCCCAGCGACGTGTGCGCCGCGAGCGTGATCCCGGTCGACCCGCACGCCCGGCTGAGCTCCTCGACCGCGATGATGTAGCTCATCGGGTCCATCCCCGCGCCACCGTACTCCTCCGGCCACGGGATTCCCCAGAACCCGAGCTCGGCCATCTTCGCGATCAGCCCCGCATCGAGACGCCCCTCCTCGTCCATCCTGCCCGCTATCGGCGCAAGCTCGTTGCGCGCGAAATCGCGAGCCATCTCGCGCACCATCTGGTTTTCAGGAGATATGTCCACAGGAAATCACCTGTCAAGCGACCGTACCCGGCGGTGAGGCGAGCTTCCTACCGTCATCAGGCATAGACAAATACGAAGACGCAGGGAGCGGGCCCCTGCGGTGTCACTGCCCGTCTTCTCCGGAATGCGGGAGTATATCAGACTCCACGCGACCCTGTCAAAAGCCTGATTCGGGATGAGGGAGGTGCCCGCACACGCCGGCTTTCCAGCCGGCTTCCGGGTGCGCCGACTCTCCAGTCGGCATCTTCCGTAGCGCGGACTTTCCAGTCCGCATGATCATGAATCCATATTGGAGCGCATGCGTCCCGCCTGCATCTTCTGAAGCGCGGACTTTCCAGTCCGCATGAACAGGAGCGCGGGCACCCTAGCCCGACTTCCGGAGAACGTCAAGATGTGGGCATGGGGGCCGCGCTCCGATAGGGTCGGGTGGCACCCTTACGAACCGGTGGCACCCTTAAGAACCGTCCTCGGTTCTTAGGGGTGCTTTCTGCGTATGGACCGCCCTCTCCCGCATTTCCAGG
>Ga0315296_10000601_pt1 | contig 32870 bp, 30 predicted proteins | sample YL17G14_18_MG_FD_203921 | JGI IMG/M metagenome (GOLD analysis project Ga0315296, IMG submission 203921) | Sediment microbial communities from Yellowstone Lake, YNP, Wyoming, USA - YL17G14_18 | ecosystem: Environmental > Aquatic > Freshwater > Lake > Sediment | place: USA: Wyoming | collected... | reverse complement strand
GGATGCAGCGCCTGCGCCTTAAGTTTAGCCGTGGTGAAGAGCTTAAGTTCCTTTCGCACTTAGATTTGATGAGGCTTTGGGAGAGGGCTTTACGTCGGGCTGGACTCCCGTTAGCTTATTCGGAAGGTTTTACTCCTCATCCGCAGATTGCCCTGGCAGCTCCTTTATTAGTAGGTGTGACCAGTCAAGCTGAGCTAATGGATGTCTTCTTGTCCCGATGGGTGCCTCCGCAATCTTTTATGGCTCAGATAGGGAAACAGTTACCTCATGGCATCGAGCTGCTGGAGGTTTGGCCAGTCGGGCCGAAAGTTCCGTCACTTCAATCCCAGGTTAGATTTGTCGAGTATAGGGTTGAAGTGGAGACAGAAAAAGGATGCCAGGAAGTTGACTTAGCTTTACAATCTTTACTTTCAGCCAAGGAACTACCGTGGCACCATCTCAGAGATACAGGAGCCCGCTACTATGATTTGCGTGCCCTGGTAGATAACCTGTGGCTTATTGATTGCCACGATTCTCTGTGTGTTTTGGGAATGAGATTGCGCTGCGATGAAAAAGGCGCTGGCAGGCCGGAGCAAGTGACTAAGGCTCTGGGTTTCTCTCGGCATCCTGAATCCATCCACCGCACCAAGCTAATTCTGAGCTGAAGAGAATCTGGTTAAGTAATGCAGTTAGCAGAGCCCCATCTAGATGTTAAGCGTCAAGAACTGGCTAAGAAATACGCCAGGCTTATGAGACGGCTATCCTTTGTTGAGTTGGCATTAGTCGGTGCTCTGCTGTTAGTATTTGTTTTCGGTGGTGTCTCAGCCAGAATGAGCTATTTTTTGTCTTTTCCTCAACCCTGGGCATCGGCTTTGTATTTTGTTATTTTGGCGGTCGGTTTGGGGATAATCATTATGCCGCTGACCTACTACCACGGCTTTATCCTGCCGCGGCGCTACGGTTTGTCAAATCAAAAGCTTGGTGCCTGGCTAACAGATAGAGCCAAAGCCTCAGCCTTGGGCTTTTTATTAGGTTTGGCGGTGGTTATTCTTCTTTACTGGTTATTGGACCGCTTCCCAGACATCTGGTGGTTGTGGGCTGGCATATTGTTATTGCTGCTCAGCTTGCTTTTAACATGGCTGACGCCGACTTTACTCTTGCCTATTTTCTTTAAGTTAGAACCTCTTGATGATGTGGAGCTTAAGCAAAGGTTGATGAATCTGGCAAAGCGGGCACAAGCCCAGATTGTTGGTATGTTTACCATGGATTTGAGCAGTAAAGGCACTACAGCTAATGCTATGTTAGCAGGTTTGGGCAAGACGAGAAGTATTATTCTCAGTGATACTCTGCTCCAGCAATACACTGCGGAGGAGGTTGAAGTAATATTGGCACATGAATTGGGCCATCACATCCACCGGGATATTCCCAAGCTCATCGCTGTTCAAGCTGCCGTGGTTTTGCTAGCCTTCTACTTGTCTGGTCTAGTTTTAAGAGCCAGTCTTGTGCCGTTTGGTTTTCAAGGGATTGCCGATGTAGCGGCCTTTCCTCTGCTGTTTCTATCTTTAGCCGCTTTTGGCCTGATAGTAACGCCATTGATTAATGCCTATAGTCGTTATGTGGAGGGTTCGGCTGACGAAGCCGCCCTGGAATTGACGGCCAACCCACGAGCTTTCGTCACGGCAATGACCAGGCTTACTGACCAGAATCTGACTCTAGCCGACCCCAGTCGCTGGGTAGAGATTCTATTTTATGACCATCCACCATATACTAAGCGGGTGGATTTGGCTCACCGCTACAATCTAAAGACTTATTAAGGAGGTTAGCGATTAGACTCATTCTAGTTAGGCATGGTGAAACCGCTTGGAATCAGGAACGACGGATTCAGGGTGGCAGCAGTGACGTTGAGTTAAGTGAGTTTGGAAGAAAACAGGTGGAGAGGTTGGGGCTGGCGTTAAAGGAAACGAAAATCGACGCTATTTATTCCAGCCCATTAAAACGTGCTTTAGATACAGCCCAGGCTATTGCCAGCCACCATCAGTTGGCGGTGCAAGTTGAGCCTGATTTACGGGAGATGGAAGTGGGTGAGCTTGAGGGTGTATCCATAGCTGAGCTTGGTACTAGTTTTAGCCAGTTTTTGCTCCAGTGGCGTCAAGGGCAGGGCTTGGAAAAATTGCCTGGGGGTGAGAGTGTAGTTGATCTGGCGGACAGGGTGTGGGTGACCGTTCAGCATATAATTGAAAAGCATAGACAGGAAACAGTAGTGGTGGTGAGCCATTTTTTTGCTGTTGTGGTCACTGTCTGCAAGGCTCTGGGATGGCCACTCACCTGCTTGGAGCGGATTAGAGTACAGACTGGCAGTATTAGTATAATTGACTTGGGAGATGGGCATCCTTACTTAGTGTCTTTGGGCGACACCTGTCATCTAAGAGAGGGTTAGGTTGGCCAGAAAAGAGAAAACGCTGGAACAAAGAGTCGTCAACTTTATCCAGGAGCATAATCTTTTTTCAGCGGGTGACAAGCTGGTAGTGGCGGTGTCCGGGGGGGCCGACTCGGTGTGTTTGCTCCATATCCTGGCGCAGTGGCAGAGAGAGCTGGGTGTGGAACTGCATGTAGCTCATCTCAATCACCAACTTCGAGGTGCCGAATCTGATTCTGATGCCAGTTATGTTTCTGATTTGGCACATAAGCTTGGTGTGCCGGCGACGATTGAGCGTCGAGACGTGGCAGCATATCGTGACCAAAAAGGTGGCTCATTAGAGGAAGCTGCCCGGGAGGTGCGCTATAGCTTTCTAGCTGAGGTAACTAGGGGGATAGGTACCTCTAAGGTGGCGGTGGGACATGCCCGTGACGACCATATTGAGACCGTTATGATGCATTTACTGCGTGGGGTGGGCACAGCGGGACTGCGTGGTCTGCAGCCTCGTTCCGTATTGCAATACAGCGAAAATGGCGGCCAGCTTGAAGTAGTGCGACCATTGCTTGAGGTTACCCGGCAGGAAACATTGGACTACTGCCAGCGATACAACCTGGCTCCGCGGAGCGATTCCTCCAACGTATCGCTTTCTTTTCTTAGAAACCGTGTCCGCCTTGAGCTGCTACCCATGCTTAGAAGTTACAACCCTGGCGTTGACAAAGCTTTGCTCAGGCTGGCGGATATTGCTGGAGATGACATCTCTTTTATTGAGGAACAAGCCTCATTGCTGTGGAAGGAGTTAGCCAGGGAGGAAGGTGACGTAATCTATTTGGATATAAGCAAGATGGTTACTTCGCCGCGTGCTATGCAAAGACAAATCTTTAGAAGGGCAGTCAAGCAACTTCGAGGTAATCTTAAGGATGTTGAGGCTAACCACATTGAGGCGATGATGGATTTCCTATCGAAACCAGCGGGTAAAAAATTGTGCCTGCCGGATGGCTTGACGTTGTCTACGGAGTATGGTCGTCTGGTTTTGGCCTTAGTTCAGGCTTCAATATGCCCATTACCTCCTCTTAAAGGTATATCCAATATTAATATTCCCGGCGAAACCGATTTGCCTAGCTGGCGGGTTAGAGCTGATATAATTCAAGAGGTGGTTGGCGACGACAATGGTCTTGTTGCCAGCTTTGATTTGGACAAGGTTGGAAAAGAATTGACAGTGCGACGACGCAGGCCGGGTGACCGTTTTCAGCCTCTGGGCATGAGTCAAACCAAGAAGCTCCAGGACTTTATGGTTGATTCCAAGATTCCCCGTTCCTGGAGAGACCGAGTACCATTGATTTGCTCACCTAAGCAAATATTGTGGGTAGTTGGTTGGAGAATAGATGATAGGGTTAAGGTTACTGAAAACACGAAGGAGATCCTGCGGCTACAGTTTGAAAGGTTAACCTGATGGCAGTGGATTTGGAGTTACGTTTACGGCGGCTCACGGTAGACGAGGCCTTGCCCAAGCTTGACCATTATCTTAATGCCGCCTTCATGGCTGGCTTGCCTTCTGTGCGCATTGTCCATGGCAAGGGGACGGGAGCGCTACGTCAAGCAGTACATGAGACGCTGGCAGAACATCCTCTGGTCAAGTCCTTCCGGTATGGTGACTGGGGTGAGGGAGGGGCAGGGGTCACAATAGTTGAGCTGGCGAATCATTAGATTGTGTTTTATTCTAGCAAAAAACAGGCTCGAAAGGAGGTAAGTTATGAGCAAAATAGGCGAACGGCGTCAACAGCTGCCTTTACGTTTCCCCTTCGGGAAGGCAGTGGAGAACCTTCGTTCCACGTGCTTAAACCGCAGTGACTACGATCCAGCTACCTTGTTCGTCTGGGGTCAGATGATGGCTCTTGGGGTATTGCGGATGCTGGAGGCGGTTGAGGAGCGCTTCGGTGCCGAAGGACAGGAAGTATGTAGAGATGCCATAAATCAATTGGGAAAGGAAATTTTTCTTGAGATGGCTTCAGGGGTTGAGATCCCGGCACATTTGAGCGATATAGAGGTGGCTTCATTGATGACTAGCTGGATTAACGAGGTCCTTTATGCTTCTATCGAGGAAGCTTTTATCAAGAACGAAGATAAAGCGGGCTTTCACATTTGTTACTGCCCGCACCAGGACGTTTATCGTCCCTTCGATTGCCGGGTGCAGCGATATTTTGTCGAGGGAACTATGCAGGCGGCACGAGAGCTATGGGGAGACAAGGGCAATTTCGATGCTTTCTTTCGTTATTCCATTCCCCAGGGTCGCGACACCTGTCTTTTTGAGATGAAGCGCAGAGAAGGGGAAGCAGACCGCTGGAGGCAGTATAGTGAGGAACTTCAGTACCGCGCCCTGGAACGGGTAAAGCGTAAGAAGCGAGAGAAAAAATAAAGTTCTGTAAAAGAAAATAAGGAGGTTGTGATGAAAAAGCTCTTATTGCTGGGCACGATGCTAATGTCTGCAGTCTTCTTGGTAGTTGGCTGTGCTGGTGGAGGAAAAGTATATACTGACCCAGCGCAGACAATTAGCGCTGGCATTAACCATGAGTTTATCATCGCGTTGGACTCGAATCCCACCACTGGCTATAACTGGGAGGAACGCCATGATGCTACCATGCTCGGCTTAGTGAAAAGTAAATATGAGCCAGATAAAAAGGCACCAGGCCTGGTTGGCGCTGGCGGGACTCAATATTTCAGGTTCAAGGCGCTGAAGGCTGGTAGAACTGAAATAACCCTTACCTATAAGCGGCCCTGGGAGACGAGTAGCACAATGCAGAAGATATTCAAGGTTGACATAAAGTAAAGCTAAGTTAAGCATGAGTTTTCGGGAATTTGCCGCATAATTGTACAGAGAAAAGGCAATGGGCACTAAGGCTGTAGCTGTCCACAAACAAATGTGGTATGAAGAGGGTGAGCTGCAGTTGACATTCCCCGAGTCATGGGAGGTAGTGCCGTGCCTGATGAATGGGCACGACGCTCTCCAGATAACGCCGGAAAAGATAAGGGCTGCCTTTGATAATTCTATAGGCAGTCCTAAGCTCAGAGAACTCGCCAGAGGGAAAAATGAGGTGGCAATAATCTTCGATGATATCTCGCGTCCTACAAGAGTCGCCGATTTGGTCCCTTACGTCCTGGAAGAATTAGAGGCAGCAGGCATTCCTGATGGGGCTATCAGATTCATCTGTGCTACCGGTGCCCACGGCGCTCATACCTTTCAGGATTTTCAGAAGAAGCTAGGCAAGGAGATAATGGATAGGTTCCCGGTTTACAACCATAATGCATACGAGAACTGCACGTATGTCGGCGAGACTTCGAGAGGCACCAAACTTTCTGTCAATTCCGAGGTAATGAGCTGTGGCTTGAAAATCGGCATTGGCTCGGTAATCCCTCATGCTCAGACTGGTTTTGGCGGCGGCGGAAAAATTATCCTACCCGGCATAGCCTCTATGGACTCGATTGAGGCCTTTCATTTGTTGGAGATAAAAGCTAAGGAAGCTGGGCAGGGAAATATCGTAGGTCCGGGCAATTATGCTGAAAATCCTATGGTGCAGGATTTTAACGAGGCAGCAAAGATGGTAGGTCTCGACTTCAAGATTGACACCATAATCAACGGTAGAGGAGAACCCTGTGCCATATTTATGGGTGAGCCTCAAACTGAATACTATAAGGCTGTGCAATTTGCAGTGCCGCACTATGCTACGAAAGCTGTTCCGGGAGCCGATGTTGTCGTGGTTAATAGCTATAGCAAAGGCAATGAAGCCATAGTCGGCTTGCTGATAGGCATACCGATGTTGATAGGGAAGGGCGGTGACCTGGTATTAATCATGGATTGCCCAGCCGGCCAGGTGGTGCATTATTTGCTGGGTAGTTTTGGCAAAAGCAGAAGAGGACGCTTGTTTAGCGCGGTTAATTTTCAGCTACCGTGGTTAAAAAGGTTTGTGGTGTTGTCGCCACAGTTTGAGAAATCTATGACCGATTGGCTGGCTATACCTGATACTATATGGGTAAAAAGCTGGCCTGAGGTTATGGATATTCTTAAGCAGGATTTTCCAGGTGGTGCCAAGGTGGCGGTTATTCCTGATGGCACTATTCAGTACCTGTTGTGGTCTTAGCTTTGCAGTTTCTAAAGGAGGCTGGACATGACTGCAGCAACTACCGAACTTATGCAGCAATTTAAAGCAGAGGCTTCCAGGGCTGGTGTTGTGGTGCATGAGACCAGAGATGCAGAGGAGGCAAGGAATTGTGTGCTGATGCTGGCGCAGGAACGCAATGTGAAACGTGTAGTTAAGTCGAAGTCTAAAGTGGCTGGTGAGATTGGGTTGAGAGAGCACCTTGAAAAGGCTGGCATTGAGGTAAAAGAAACTGACCTTGAGGAGTGGATTGCGCAGCTGGCCGGGCAGACGACGGTTAGGCAAAGAACCATTGAGCAGGTGGCTGAGCTTATATCTGAGGGGATAGGTGAGAAGCTGAAACCTGACCCTAAGGTTCTATTAAGCGCTGCTCGCCGTGCATTAAGGCAATCTTGTATTGATGCCGACATGGGTATATCAGAGGCTGATTTTGCCATAGCTGAGACCGGAACTTTGGTTATCGTGGGCAATGAAGGAAATACTCGTTTGGTGGCTGTTTTGCCTCGTATCCATGTGACGATGGTTGACTGTGAAAACCTTGTTCCAACTTTGGATGATGCTGCTGCCAGGCTTAAGTCGCTTGCCAAGAAGGCACCAGGTCAGAGAATGCTGAGCTATGTTACTTATATCACCGGCAGAAACACTACTGCCGATATACCTGGAGCCATATTCGCCAGGGCTCAAGGCCCTGAAGAAGAGCATATCGTGCTGGTACACAAGGATGTGGGTAAATGAGACGGTTTGAGATTGGTTGCCCGTTTATTAACCAGTGTAGTTGCGACCTTTTAAGGTCGCTAGGGTGGGGCTTAGGCCAAAAAGGGCGAAAGCATTACGGTCATGCAATGCGAGGTGCAATATGAGCAGAGCAATGGCTAAGCGGGTACACAAGGCATTGGCGGATGAGAATTTACAGGCTGCTCTTACTAGATTGATGGCTCTGATTAAAATAGCTCGCCAGATAGCATTTACCGGCGTTGATTTTGATTCTTTAAGCAAGGAAATCCGTAGCGTTAAAGAGAACTCCATCGCTAATCTTCCACAGCTTGTGGAGCAGTTCAAGACAGAAGCTAGCAGGGCTGGTGCCGTGGTCTATGAAGCCAAAAATGCTGAAGATGCCAATAATTATCTGCTTAAGCTGTCGCAGGAACGCAATGTGAAACATATCGTCAAGTCGAAATCGATGTTGGGTGAGGAAATTGGATTGAGAGAGCATCTTGAGAAAGCCGGCATTGAGGTAACGGAGACTGATATCGGTGAGTGGATTGTCCAGCTAGCTGGGGAAAGGCCAGCGCATATAGTAGGGCCGGCGATACATAAGACTATTGAGCAGGTGGCTGAGCTTATATCCAGGGCAACTGGTGAGAAATTGGAGCCTGACCCTAAGCTTCTGCTGAATGCCTCGCGCCGCGCTTTAAGGCAATCCTATATAGATGCCGACATGGGTATTTCAGGGGCTAATATTGCCATAGCTGAGACCGGAACCTTAGTCATCGTGACCAATGAGGGGAATGGCTGCATGGCGACCACTTTACCTCCTGTTCATGTGGCGGTGGTTGGCTATGAAAAGATAGTTTCCAGCTGGGAGGATGCTGCTGCCATATTCAGGCTTCTCAGCAGATCCGTCGTGGGTATGAAGATGCCGGTATATATCTCTCACATCACCGGCCCTAGTCGTACTGATGCCATTCCCGGGGCAATGCTTCACGGTGCAGGAGGTCCTGGTGAAGTCCATATTGTCCTGTTGGATAACGGGCGCTGGCGAATGAGGGAATCTGATGAGTTCAGGGAGGCATTATATTGTATTAAGTGTGGTGCCTGCCTTAATGTCTGCCCGGTTTTCGCCTCGCTCGCTGGCCAGACCTACGGCTACATATACCAGGGCGGTATTGGCGCTATATTGACGGCATTTTTACATGGTATGGACGAGGCAGAAGACGTAGCGAGCTTATGCCTGGGCTGCATGGCTTGTAAGGAAGCTTGCCCTGCCCGAATTGATATACCGCGAATGATAACGCGGTTAAGAGCCAAGCTGGTACAAGAAAAAGGTTTGCCGTGGATGAGCAAGATAGTCTACCGAAGCATCTTGAGGCACCCGCAGAGATTGGAGAGAGCGGTAAAAATTGGCGCATGCTTGCAGCGGCCGTTTACTGATAAGGACTCTGTGGTTAGGCGTCTTCCTTACCCGTTGAATTCGCTGACTCAGGCTATTAGCCTTCCAGCGCTATCCTATCAGCCGTTACGCGACAGGTTAAAGGATTACTCGTCGCCCAGAGCGGTTGATAAGCCTAAGGTGGCTTTTTATTCCGGTTGCATTGCCGCCTATGCCTATCCTGAAATTGGTGAAGATGTGCTGAAGGTCTTGAAAGAATGCGGTGCTGAGCCTTATTACCCGGTGGGGCAGGCATGTTGTGGTGCTCCGGCATTTTTTGGTGGCGATGCTGAAACCGCCTTGAGTTTAGCCAAAACAAACATTGCTGCTCTTGAGGAGATGAACCCGGATTATATCGTTACCGTATGCCCCGGCTGTGCCGCTGTGCTGCAGCAGAAGTATCTAGAGTTGACTGCTGCCGAGCCAGAGTTGAACAGGCGAGCCAGAGCCATATCTAGCAAAATTCGTGATTTCTCGCAGCTAGTCGTTGAACTCACCCCATCGGCGGAGAAAAAACCCTCGCGAGGCCAGAAGGTTACTTACCACGACCCCTGTCATTTGAAACGAGGGATAAGCATCTTCAGTGAACCCAGGCAGCTTCTCGAAAGGGAGGGCTTCGAACTGGTGGAGATGGCTGATGCTGATGTCTGCTGTGGCTTTGGTGGCCATGTTGTGCTTGCCTATCCGGAGCTATCTGCGTCGGTCCTGAAGCGGAAGCTGGATAACATAGAAGCCGCCGGTGTTGACACTGTGGTTACCAACTGCCTACCTTGCGTTCTCCAACTCAGGGGCGGTCTAGACAAGCGCCAAAGCAAAGTCAAAGTAATGCACAGCGCCGAGTTGCTCGCAAGATGCTGGAAATTACATAGGAGGAGAACATGAAAGAAATAGTCGCAGACCTTAAGGCCGAACAGGAAGCTCTGGATAATTTTCTGTGTACCCTTAAAGATTGGCAGTGGGATCTGCCGACTCCAGCAGAAGGATGGTCAGTCAGGGACTCCGTTTCACACATTGCTCACATTGATGAGGTTGCTGTTTCATTTCTTCAGGGGGATTATGCTGCATTGGATGAAGCAGCTAAGATTGGCATGAGTTTTAACGAAATCGGTCCCGAGAGGGGGCGGACAATGAAACCTTCACAAATCCTGGAATGGTGGAGGGACATACGCAGGACGTCAGGTGACCATCTTATGAAAACTGATCCTAAAGCGAGGATTCCCTGGTTCGGGCCGCCTATGGGAGCACGTGCCTTTGCCACAGCACGATTTATGGAAACCTGGGCCCATGGGCTCGATTGCTATGATGCAGCAGGTGTTGAACCTGTTGATACAGACCGACTGCGTCATGTAGCCATGATTGCATACCTGGCAATGCCCTATGCCTATACCGTAAACGGTCTGGAAGTGACGAGTACTCCTATTAGAATAAAATTGGTGCTTCCATCCGGGGAAACCTGGAGCAGAGGTTCCGATGATGCGGACAATATCATCCGTGGAACAGCAAGTGAGTTCTGCCGTGTGGCAGTTCGAAGAAGACATTGGAAGGATACAAAATTAGAAGTGGTGGGTGATGAGGCAAGGCGTTATATTGAGATTGCTCAGACGTATGCTGGTCCACCTGGCTCCGGTCGGAAGCCCAAAAGTCAATAGATTTAGACCGTCTTAGGGATGTGCGAAACTATTTCATGGCAGATTCATTACAAGAAACGGCTGGTTGAGGAGACCAAGGAGGGGAAAGGAATTAACGGATAACACTAATCAGTAATTATAGCATTTGCACTTGTCTAGCAAGGCAAGCCATACATTGGCAGTTATGGTCTTTGGTTAGGTGAGCTAGTCCATGAATGCGGCCTTGTACACGGTCGAACTTTGGGGCAATAATATCGAAGTCTCTTGTAAGGCCGCTATTATACCTTCCAAATATAGCATTAGCACAGAAATCTGCCAATTGTAGCAATCTTGTGTTTTTAGCTGGTAAGAAAAAAGGCACATCTGCTAGATTATGGATTTGTCCCCAACGAGTACTTCCTCCCCTAAATCTCTCACCTAGAACCTCGAGATTCCTCCTATAACTTGACTCGGCTACAGCTATAAGCCCTCTCTGCTCGGACTCCCCTGTCGAGAGGTTTAGACGGCTTAGGTACAAGTCAAACCTGCTAGTTAGGTCTTCAAAAGCACGCTCATATGGGTCTTCTTTGACACACCACGCTTTCTCAATCGCAACCCCGAAAAGGACTCCCCGTCGGTTACGAATAATCTGATAAATATCTTTTATTAATTGTCTTCGTTGCTCTAAAGGTAAAAGGTTAAAAGGTTCTGGGACTTTGTCTGTGTCTTGTGACCGTAAAGGAGAAACATGAAATTCGATTGGGTAGACAACATCGGGAAAGTATTGTCTCTGAATTGCATCCATGTCTTGAGTATACCAATAAGTTTCTCTCTCAAAGACGGCTAAACCAGCGAGGATAAAATAAGAGGCATCCCTATCTATGCCAGACTCGTCTAAATAAAGAATGTGCATAAAAAAGAAGCTGAGGAAGATTGCTCTTCACGAACCCCTAGGTGTAGTTCTCTCAGCTGTTTAAAATAATAGCATTTTCTTACACTCTTGTCAATAGGTCTTGCATTGATAGCTTTGAGCAGAGTCCCACACATGCCTAACTGTCCCTAAGGCGAGGTCTCTTTAGCTATTAGCTTCTTGTAGGCTGACATAAGCCGCTGGGTTAAGGCACCTGGTTTTCCAGAGCCGATGGGCTTATCGTCTAGCCGGGTCAGGGGCATGATTTCAAGTATGGAATTGGTCAAGAAAGCCTCGTCAGCTCTGAGCAGTTCTCCCAGCTCAACCTGTCTCACCACCGGCATTATTCCCATCGATTGAGCCAGCTCCAGAGCAGCTTCCCGAGTAATTCCAGGCAAAGCGCCACTTTCTGTAGAAGGTGTAGCCAGCATCTCACCGCTTACTATGAAGATATTGGTGGTGCTGCCTTCAGCCACAAAGCCTCTTTCGTTGAGCAGCAGCGCTTCGTCGGCACCGGGTGTCCTGGCTTCCTGCCGGGCTAAGACATTTTCCAGATAGCAGGTGGACTTGAGTCTTGAGAGCGGCGACTGGCTGTTGCGTCGCCAGGATGACAGGACTGCCGTGTAGCCTCGCTCATAATTTTCAAGCGGCAAAGGCACGAGTTTCCGGGCAACAATGAATATGGTAATGCCACTGCATGTATCCGGGTTGGGGGTTATATCACCCTCGCCGGCCGATACCGTGAGCCTGAGACGGGCTTCAGCGAGGTTGTTGGCTTTTAGAACGTCATAGCAAGCTTTCTCCAGGTTGAAAGAAGTTAGCTTGGCAGCTATGCTTATGGTCTCGGCTGCATGGTGAAGTCGGGCCAGGTGGCGGTCAAGGCGAAAAATGGAGCCGCCATAAGCCCGCATTGTCTCGAAAAGTCCGTAGCCGTAAAGGAAACCGTGGTCGAAGGGGGATAGCTTAGCCTGAGAGCGGGGAATCAAATCGCCGTTGAGGTAAATAATTTCTTCCATTTGTGGACTCTAAGGCCATACAGGCTCGGTAAAACGGAGGAAATTGGCCAGCAGGTCATGGCCTACTTCAGTAAGTATGGATTCAGGATGTATCTGGGCTCCCTCGACTACGTAATCTTTATGTCTTACCCCCATTATCTCCCCTTCCTGGGTTCGGGCAGTGACCTTGAGGCAGGAAGGCAAACCTTCCGGTTTAATAATCAAGGAGTGGTAACGGGCTGCAGGGAAGGGATTCTCTATGCCCTCGTAGATAGTTTCGCCATCGTGATAGATGAGAGACGTCTTCCCATGGACTGGCACTGAGGCTCGCCCGACGATGCCGCTGTAGACATGGCCGATGCACTGATGTCCGAGGCAGACGCCTAGTATGGGGATTTTGCCGCCGAAGTGAAGTATCATGTCGTTGGAAATGCCAGCCTCTAGAGGGGTACATGGTCCCGGAGAAATGACTATATGGCTGGGAGCAAGCTCTTCGATTTCAGCTAGGGTGATTTGGTCGTTGCGATAGACCAGCGGCTCCCAACCCAACTCCCCTAGGTATTGAGCCAGATTGTAAACGAAAGAGTCGTAGTTGTCGATGACCAGTATCATTTGGTCTCCACAGCCACTCTAGGTGCCAACCGAAGCGCCTGAATCAGCGCCTTTGCCTTATCCAGAGTTTCCTGATATTCTGCCTCAGCATTGGAATCGTAAATAATGCCGCCACCGACCTGAAAGTAAGCTTTACTGCCCTTAATTATAAAGGTGCGGATAACTATGTTGAGGTCGAGGTTGCGGCCGAAGCCCAGATAGCCGATGGCGCCGGTGTAGACGCTTCTTCTTGTTGGCTCAAGTTCATCGATAATCTCCATAGCCCGCACCTTGGGGGCGCCGGTGATAGAGCCGCCGGGGAAAGTAGCTTTGAGTAAGTCAATGCGGTTCTTGTCTGGGCGTAGCTTACCGGTAACGGTGGAAGTCAAATGAAAGACACTAGGAAAGGTCTCAAGGATAGCCAGCTCGGTAACTTTAACCGTGCCGTATTGACAGACTCTGCCTAAATCATTTCTCTCCAGGTCAACAATCATCACATTCTCGGCGCGGTCTTTGATGCTGTTAAGCAGCTCTTGTGCTAGCATGGTATCTTCAACCGGGTTCTTGCCTCTTGGCCTGGTGCCTTTTATCGGTCGTGTCTCCACCCAATCACCATTGACATGAAGGAATCTCTCCGGCGAGGCGCTGACGATGGTTATGCCATCAAAGTTGAGGTAGCTGGCGAAAGGTGCCGGGTTTATCTGCCTCAAACGTCGGTAAAGCTCATAAGGAGGAACGGTCAAATCGGTCTCGAAACGCTGGGAAAGATTCACCTGAAACACATCACCGTCAGCGATATACTCTCTGACCCGGTCCACAGCTTTCATATAGCCTTCAGGAGTGAAATTGGACTTGAGCACAGCTTCAGTTGTACTTTTAATATTCGACGAGTTAGTCCTGGAGATATGTGGCGGGGCCGAAGATAGGCCACCCTTCATCTCCTCAAGGCGCAGTTTGGCTCTTTTAAGTCTCTGGCTCTCATCGAGTTCGGGGAAGCCTGTGGAGGCGATGTAAGCTTTGCCTTCCAAGTTGTCAAAGGCAAGGATGGTATCATAGAAACCGAAATAGCTTTCCGGCAGCTTCAGGTCATCTATGGCTGTGGTTGGGAGGTGCTCAATGAAATGACACAGGTCATAGCTGAGATAGCCCACGGCACCGCCCCAGAATGGGACAGGTGCCGGGAAAAGATCCAGTCGATATGTTTCCAGTAACTTACCCAGGACATCGAATGGATTGCCCTGTTCACTTTTCTGCTTGTCTTGCCATAAAAGGGTGACCTGATTGCCCCGGCTTCTCATCACCAGAAACGGGTCAATTCCAATGAAGGAGTACCTCCCCAGCCTTTGAGGGTCCATGCCGCTATCGAGGAAGAAGCTGTGTAGCTCATCATGGAGTAGTTCAAAGATTTCAGGAGCAGTTAAAGGAGTATGAATTTCCTCGATTAGTGGGTAACAGCTCATTATTGCCATGATTATACATCTAGCTGGATTAGATTGGAATATCCACAGTTCACCAAGATTCTTGTATTTTTATTCGGCATTTGTAGGAGCGCATTGACCTTGACAGACAATGCAATATGTGCTAGACTTTTTCTACCTTAACGTAAACTGGCAAATGCCTCAAAAGGTTTTGGTAAGTAACAATCGTTTACACACAGACAGTCTGTAGGCAAGTGTGGTAGTTGGAACTTTGCTGTAGTTAGAAACCCAGGAGGGATAGTGAAAACAGAAACGATAGCGCCACCTAAGAAAGAGACCATGAGCATTGGTGAGTTGGCCCAGCGAATGGGCATAACTACTCGTACAGTGCGCTACTATGAGGAGATGGGGCTACTCGTGGGGGCGATTCGCGCACCAAACGGTCGCCGAATCTATAATGAGGAACACCTTTATCAACTACGCCTTATACGACGTGGTAAACTACTCCTGGGGCTATCGCTGGCCGAAATCAAAGAGCTGGTCGAAGTGTTCAGGCAGACTGGCACTGAAAAGAGCGTTATCCGGCGCAGTATTGAGATCTTAACGTCTCATCTTGATGAGGTGGAAGACAAGCAGGAAAAACTAGAAAGCTATCATGCCTTGCTGGCTGGAGAAATCAAACGAGTGAAAGGACTATTGTAAAGTTAGCTAATCGACCTGGGCTGTGGCACACGAGAAACGTGTACTTCCCAGTGTCTCGAAGACTATAGATATAATTTTGCGTGAGGATTAAAGATGGCAGATTCCATTCGTGTTCTTCTAGGTAAGATCGGCCTGGATGGTCATGACAGGGGCATCAGGATGGTGGCGGCCTGGTTGCGCGATGGGGGCATGGAGGTGGTCTATGTGGGAACGCACCAAACGGCCGAAAGGATAGCCAGAGCCGCCAGCGAGGAAGACGCGGATGTCATCGGGTTAAGCTTTCAGGGCGCTGACCATGCGCCCCTCTGCAAGCAAATGCTGGAGCAGATGAAGGCACATGGCTTACAGGACAGACTTCTGGTCGTCGGCGGCAATATCCCTCGCGCTGACATTCCGCTGCTGAAAGAGATGGGTGTGGATGCAATTTTTGCCAGTGGCACTCCAATGAGTAAATCGGTGGCATATATTCAAGAGAATGCACGCAAAAAACGCAGTAAGGAGGCGAAATGATAACACAAGAGATAAAGAGCCGGTACTTTCAAGGGGCGCGGAGGAAGGAAACCTGGTCAGGGATTCCCTTAAAGACAGTTTACACCCCGGAGGACATAAAAGATATCGATTATGCTCGTTCCATAGGTAACCCCGGGGAGTATCCATACAGGAGGGGTATTTATCCTGATATGTACCGTGGGCGTCTGTGGAGCCAGCGGCAGATAACAGGCTGTCCCACTCCCAAGATGACCAATGAGAGATTAAGATATTTGCTCAGCAGTGGCGAGAGTGCCATCAACATCATCGGTGACCAGCCGACTCAAATTGGAATCGATTCTGACCATCCCTGGGCCGAGGGTTCTGTCGGCCGTGTCGGGGTGCCTGTCGATACCATGGAGGACATGCGGCAGATATTGGACGGTATTCCTCTAGACCAGGTTAGCACCATGCTGACTCTGGTGACCCCCATTGCTTTGCCCTCCTACATGGTTCTTGCCGAGGAGCAGGGTGTTGCACCTTCTGAGCTTAGAGCCACCAGCCCGATGGTTCCGCCTGTGCTTGGAGCTCCGGTGTGTATGTACGGAGGTAGGGAATGGTGGTTTGATATGGCCAAACGGCAGATGAAGGAGTTCATAGACAAGCTGGAGTACATGAATAAGAAGTACCCCAAGATCTATGTGGCTAACTACAACGCGTATAATATTCGGGAGACCGGCGTTGGCGCTGCCGAGGAAGTAGCCTGGATCTTTGCTAATGCCTTTGAAGGTTTGAAGCTAATAACTGAGCGGGGGGTGGACATAGACGCGGTGGCGCCCAAGGTCAGTATTACCTTCAGTGTCATGGTAGATATTTTTGAGGAAGCAGCCAAGTTCAGGGCAGCCAGAGCCATTTGGGCCCGCACACTGAAGGAGAAATTCGGGGCTAAAGACCCACGGTCGCTGAGGCTGAAGTATCACGTCAACACGGCTGGGATCATTATGGAGCGCCAGCAGGCGACGATAAACGTTATCCGCGCTGCTTATGCTGCACTGGCAGCGGTCCTTGGAGGCACGCAGTCTCTGCAAGTAGCCGGCTATGACGAGCCTATCGCTATCCCGACGGAGGAAGCGGCTACCCTCGCTGTAAGGACGCAGCAAATCCTGGCTAATGAGACAGGGGTGGCCACTGTGGCTGATCCGCTGGCCGGCTCCTATTATGTGGAAAGCCTGACCCAGCAGCTAGAAGAAAAGATTCAGAAGATCCTCGATACCATTGAGGAGAAAGGCGGTATGTCAGCAGCTATACACAGTGGCTACATAGACCGGGAGATGGAGGCGGCTTGGTTCAAGTACCAGAAGGAAGTGGAAGCCAAGGAACGAATTGTAGTTGGCGTCAACGAGTTCACCATTCCTGAGGAGCAAGATGCTGATGTGGCGGTTTACCTTAGCAATGTGGACTTCGCCCTGGTGCAAAGCCATATAGAAGGCCTGAAGGAGTTCAAGCGGACTCGCGACCAGGCTAAAGTGAAAAAAGCTTTGGAAAATATGCTCCGTGCCACTGAAAATGATGAACCCGATATCTGTGAGTATGAGAAGGAATGTTGTAAGGCTGGCTGTACCACTGGTGAGGTGAATGGGGTCAAGCGAATGGGCATTGGACTTCCCTACGACCCACTAGGGGTGCTTGAGTACCCGTTCTCCTGAAATGAAACCTAACTAGAAGAAGATATCGTTAAACAAAGTCTCGTCGCCTCAGGTGGCGAGACTTTGTTTTCAGACTTCGATGAACTGATTTAACCCCCTGCGAGCCTCAAGTCCATAAGCCTGAGTCCAGGCGTCATTTATCTTGTCCAAAGGGATATTTTCATAACGCCCATGGTCTTGGAGATATTCAATATGCGGATTTCCGTCTAAGTCGTGGGAGGGCAACAAAGCATCGTGTTTACCATCAAACTCCACCGGGATGAGCCGATTCTCCTGGCATACCTTTAGCTCGAAAGTGGGGGTGGCTTTGACCCATTTCCCGTCAATATACAGCTCATTATAGCCGTGGTAGGGGAAAAGGTTTGTGCCCAGCACCTCTTTTATTTTGGTGGGAACGCGATGATTTCGAATATCAACGAAGTGTACAAGCGCAGGTATGCCCACAGCTCGAGCTAAGGTAGCCAGTAAAATTGCTTTTTGTATGCACATTCCTCCTCTCGCCTTCAATATCTTGCTTGCCTGGTAGGATTCCAGAACACCGACCGGTAGATGCGGGATAAACTTAATCTTATCCCTTACAAAATAGAAAAGGCTTCTGGCTTTGTCGCTAGCCTCCTCGTATCCTTTGGTTATGTCCTTCGCCTTTTCTTCTATTGACTTGTTGCCAAAGTCAAACGTAGGTGTAGATTTCAGCCACTTTTCTATATGATTCATTTATTATCTCTCCCTTTTATTTTTCTTCGCCTTTTCTAACTCCTTCAAGCGGTTCAGCCGCTCCTGGGCAGCCATCCCGTAATATTTCAACCAGGCAGCGAGTATTTCGTCTACAGGTACATCCACGCGATGTCCATGGTCTGCGACGTATTCGATGTGCAACTTCCCATCCATATTGTGCGACGGGAATATGGCATCATTTTTGCCATCGAATTCCACCGGTATGATTCTGTTCTCCTGGCACATTTTCAGGTCGAAAGCCGGTGTAGCCTTAACCCATTTCCCTCCGATGTGTAGCTCTGTCCAACCGTGATAGGTAAATAAGTTTGTCCCCAAAACCTCGCGTACTCTTCCGGAAACGAGGTGGTTTCGAATATCGGCAAGGTGTAGACGGGCCGGTATGCCCACAGTACGGGCAAAGGCAGCCAGGACAGCCGCTTTTTCCACACAAAAACCCTCTCCTCTCTTCAGTGTCTTGCTTGCTTTGTAGTCTTCAAAAATCTCCACTGGCACCAGTGGGTTGTATTTAATATTATCTCTCACCCAGTAGAAAAGGCTTTTAGCCTTGTCCTCGACCGTTTCCTTACCTCTGGTCAAATCCGTGGCCTTCTGTCTTATGGACTTGTTATCGCTGTCGATTGTGGGTGAGGGCCTAAGATATTTTTCCATATCGTTCATGCCTGTGCTCCCAGCACCTTTTTCATGGTGAGCCCAATTTCAGCGGGGCTGGAGGCTATAGTAGCTCCGGCATTGGCCAGGGCTGCTATTTTATCCTGGGCTCTGCTTGAGCTGCCGCTGATAATGGCTCCGGCGTGCCCCATTCTTTTACCCGGTGGAGCTGTAGCTCCGGCGACAAAGGCGACCACTGGCTTGGTCATCTTCTCCTTGATGAATTGAGCGGCTTCCTGCTCTGTGGTGCCGCCGATTTCGCCAATAAGTATTACTGCCTTGGTACCCTTGTCTTTCTGGAACAGCTTCAAAATGTCGACAAAAGTGCTGCCAGGCAGTGGGTCACCACCAATGCCAACGCAGGTAGATTGGCCGATGCCGAAGCTGGTCAGCTGGGCAACTGCTTCGTAGGTCAGAGTGCCGCTGCGGGAAACAACGCCAACGTTGCCCTGAAGATGAATATCGCCGGCCATAAGCCCTGCCTTACATTTTCCTGGTGAGATGAGGCCGGGGCAGTTTGGGCCGATAAGTTGGGTTGACTTATCTTTGAGATAATTGTGTACCATCACCATATCTAAAACCGGAATGCCTTCAGTGATACACACGACTAGTGGAATTCCAGCATCGGCGGCCTCCAGTATGGCATCAGCGGCGAAAGCAGCCGGGACAAAAATCATGCTGGCATTGGCTCTGGTTTCTTTTACTGCTGTTTCTACGGTGTTAAAGACGGGTACGCCTAATATCTCACTGCCTCCCTTCCCTGGGGTAACACCAGCAACCACCTTGGTGCCGTACTCAATGCACCGCTGCGTGTGAAAGCTGCCCTCACTCCCGGTTATTCCCTGGACAAGCAAGCGAGTTTTTTCATCAATCAGTATACTCATTTGCTGCCTCCTTTAGCGGCTTCTACCGCCTTGCGGGCGGCATCATAGAAATCTGTTGCCTCAACAAACTTTATTCCAGATTCAGCTATGATGCGCTTGCCCTCATCAACGTTTGTTCCAGCCAGTCTGATGACCAGAGGGAGCCGGCAATCTATTTGTTTGTGAGCTTCGACTATACCTTGAGCAATAACATCTACCCTTGTTATGCCGCCAAAAATGTTAACCAGTATTGCCTTGACGTTAGGGTCGGTGGTAAAGATCTTGAAGGCGTTGACAACGCGGTTAGCGTCATTAACGGTGCCGGTATCAAGAAAATTAGCTGGCCTACCACCGGCCTGAGTGATGAGGTCCATGACTGCCATGGCTAAGCCAGCCCCGTTGACCATACAGCCGATGTTGCCATCCATTTTGATATAATTCTTAATACCTAGTTCGTTAGCCTTGGCTTCAAGCGGGTCCTCCTGTTCCACATCGTGAAGTTGCTCGACGTCACTGTGGCGGAAAAGAGCATTATCATCGAAGTTCAGCTTGGCATCGAGTGCCAGAAGCTCGCCATCGGTGGTAACAACCAGGGGGTTAATTTCGGCTAAGGAGCAGTCTTTGGCTTGGAAGAGTTTATATAAGTTTGTCATCAGGCTGGTGGCTGGTCTTATGTGGGTTGAGCTTAGGTTCATCCCATAAGCCAGTTTGCGCCCCTGAAAGGACTGGAAGCCGGCCGCCTGGTCAATATAGACCTTGAGGATTTTCTCCGGGCTTACCCGAGCTACTTCCTCGATATCCATGCCGCCGGCTTCACTTGCCATCATTACTGGCATCCTGCTGGCGCTATCAATGATGATGCTGAGATAAAGCTCACGTTGGATGCTGACCGCCTTCTCTATAAGGACCTTGCTCACCGGTACCCCTTCTGGGGTTGTCTGATGTGTCACCAGTCTGGTGCCGAGCATCTGCGCCACCAACTTTTCTGCCTCTTCCGGGGTGTTGGCCACCTTTATGCCTCCGGCTTTACCTCTGCCGCCAGCGTAAACTTGAGCCTTAATTGCCACCTTGCCTTCAAGCTCAGCAGCTATTCTTTTAGCTTCGGCCGGTGTAGTGGCTACTCCACCTCGCGGGACTGGGATGCCGAATTCAGACAGCAGCGCCTTGGCCTGGTATTCGTGGATTTTCATCCAGTTTCCTCCTTTTATATATGATTTCGGCGATTAACGGCGATTACAGCGATCTGGCGGAGGGGGTGGGATTCGAACCCACGTTCGCTTGCGCGAAAGCGGTTTTCAAGACCGTCGCCATAGTCCACTCGGCCACCCCTCCAAAACCATCCTAGTATAGGAAATCGGATTTCGTTTGGCAACTTCATTTTGATTGTCACCCTGAGCAGCAGCGAAGGGTCTCTGGATAAGGTAGATTCTTCGCTCTGCTCAGAATGACAGTGCAAAAAGGCTCCCTTATCGTGGCAATAGAATATGATGCTATAATTGAGCCCCAGGAGGTGACCAATGGAAATCAACATATTAGGAATATGCGGTAGCCCAATCAAAGGCGGCAATACCGAAGCCTTTCTCAGGGAGAGCCTGAGAGCTGCCGAAGCCACTGGCGATGTTAAGGCCAAGCTGATAACCCTGGCTGGCAAAGACATAAAGGACTGCCGTCACTGTAACTGGTGTCTGAGAAAGCAAGAAGAGGGCAAGTTGTGTGCTCAACAGGATGATATGGTAGAGATATACCCAGAGCTACTGAAGGCTGATGCACTGTTATTGGCCAGCCCTGTTTATATTGGTCGGCTTTCTGGGTATATGGCTTGCTTTACTGACAGGCTTCGGGTTTTTGCCTGGGGTAATGTTTACCGAGGAAAACTGGGGAGTAAAGTAGGCGGTGCTTTGGCTGTTTCTTGGGGAAGGAACTATGGCATAGAGACGGCGCTGCTCAGTATCCTCTCTGCTCTTTTTATGATGGGATTGATACCAGTGGGTCCTCCCCATGGTTATGGCTCACCCTTTGGCGCCGCTGGCTTGGCCAGCGAGCATGGCACAGGAAAGTTCAATCCTGAGGACAAGCTCGGCGTACTGCGAGACGAATATGGTATTAAGGGAGTACAGGCTCTAGGGAAGCGGGTTGCTGAAATCACCAAGTTAATCAAGGCTGGAGAAGCCGCGCTTAGTCACCTTTTTTGATTATCTTTCTTCTGCTTAGCGATGTCGAATGGCTTAAGAGACCGTTTAGCAGCATTTACTCTTGATGTAGTTTCGACCCTTTAGGGTCGCACTGGCGAGGCTGAAGCCTCGCCGCTACATTATCAGTAAGAATTATCACGACTAGAGAGACTTGAGTATGTCTTCTATCTCAGTTTTGCTGGAGAAAGAGACATCTTTTACTTCCCTTATGATACCATCTCTATCAATAAAGAAAGTCTTGGGGATAGGTGTGCTGGCAGTAAAGCCGTAAAGGGTTTGGGCATTGCCTTCCGAATCAAGCAGAACAGGGAAGGTGTATTCTTTATCGTTTATCCATGACTGTGCAGTGGCAGCACCATTTTTCACATGAATGGCAAGTATTACTAGTTCTTCACCCGACCAGTCTTTGGAAATTGCCTGGAAGTAAGGTAATTCCGCCGCGCAGGGGCCACACCAAGTTGCCCAGAAGTTGACCATCACTATCTTGCCCCGGAAATCGCTTAATTTTACCTCTCCTCCACCGAGTTTTTGCAAGGTGAAGTCGGGAGCGCGGTTGCCTTTTTGATAACCGACCGGGATGATAGATTTGGTCGTGAATGTTTGGTTCTCTGCGAGCGTGGCCTCATTACCGCCAGCGTCTTTTGACATTGTTCTGAAGTTATAGGCTGTGTTGGGGTCCAGTCCGGTCAATGTGACAGTGTGGCTGGTGGTAAGCTTTGTATCTAGCAGCGTGGTTGAGCCGTATGTTTCAGTTTTTCCATATGTGACTTGGCCTGTGGCAGGTTCATTCGTTGTCCACGTGATGATAGCGCTTGATTCAGTAATGTTGGAAACATTGACTCCTGAAATCGTTGGCGGGGTTTTATCGGCTGTGGCTAAGGTTGTCAGTTCCCCTTCGGATGTAGCTTCATTTCCGGCGGCATCTGTGGATATTACCTTGAAGTTGTAGGTTGTGTTGGGGTCCAGTCCGGTCAATGTGACACTATGGCTGGTGGAAAGATTTGAATCTAGCAGCGTGGTTGGGACGTCTGTTTCAGTTTTCCAGTACTCAACCTTACCCGTGGTAGGCTCGTCGGTTTCCCAGCTAATGGTAGCGCCTGTTTCGGTTGTTGATGAAGGCGAGACGCTTTGGATGCTAGGAAGTGTGGTATCTACGGTGCTATTAGGTGGTGGTGTCCCTGTCTGAGTGACGAAATAGTAGATGCCGCTGCCGATAAAAAAGCATATGATTAGAATAAGCAGAGTAGTAACGATTCTTATTAGCCCCCGCCTCCCCGAGTCTGAAATACCCCGTTCTATAGGCATAGGAGGCACTGTTTGATACGGATATGGTCTTGCCGGCAAAGGAGGACTGGCTGGCATTGTTGCTGCGCTGGCGGCTACAGTCGCAACACGTGGTATTGGCAGTGGCATACCGCCGTGTGGCATGGCACCGGGCGAGCTGTAGTTTGGACGCCGTCCAAAGCTGGATGGAGGAAGGCTATGTTTGGGGTTATTATATTGAGGCCTCGTGCCATAGGCTCCTGGCGGCTGCTGACCTGTGGAACTTTGTGGTCTCGGTGCAAGTGGAGGGCGTGCCGGTGGTGTAGCAGGTGCAGCTTGTTGCATCACCCGGTGCTTGCTTCCATAAAGCAAGCCGCAACCTGTGCAGCGGCCCAATTCAGGGTCGATGCTAGCGCCGCACTTCGGGCAGTTATGCTCATGCCGTGTAGTGGAAGCTTTAGGTGGTTGCTGGTGCATGGCAGCCTGTGGGGTGGGCTGTGGTGGAGGAGTTTGGGCTCTTGGAACGGCAGTAGCTTGTGGCCTTGCTGATGTGGTGGGCGGAACTGATTGGGTGGCTGAACTATGTTGCTCTGAGATGCAGAGGAAGCCGCATTTCGGACAATATCTTGACCTTTGAGGAAGAGGGTCACGACAATGCGGGCACAGCATGGTGCCGCAGTTCCTGCAGAATGACTGGCCTGGCGGCATTTGCGAATGACAAACAGAACAAAGGGTTATTCTGGGCTGCACGCTATCACCATTATCCGATTATTTCGGTACCTTTAGCGTTTCCTTGTGTCTTCTCTTCAGCTTTGCAGAACATTCTGAAAACCTTCTCTATTATACACCTAGCCAAAGCATAAAGTAGAATATCAATTTATGACCGCATGCCAAAACTATTCAGAAACAAGGGGAGTGCGGTTCGTTGGGCTGTATTTGACAGGAAACGGGCTTATCATGGAGCTTTAGCTCGTTTGGGTCGGACTGGAGATGTAATTGAGCAATATAGAAGGTTGAAGGGCAGTAGGCTAGTCGAGAAATTTGAGCATGGCTTCTATTTCCTCTTTGCTGTTGAAGCGACCAATCTTGATTTCCCTGATAATTCCATCTGAGTCGATGAAAACAGTTTTGGGTATTGTCCAGATATGATAGCTATCCTTGGTTGGGTTTTCTTCTGTGTCGAGCAAGATGGGGAATGTGAAAGGCCCTGCTTCATCGCGGTACTTGTCTTCAAGCTTCGCAATCCGGTCTGCCCTGTCTGCCCTCTCATCAATACATACCGTAACTACGACAAAATCAGAATCCGCGGAATTTTTATCAGCCCAATTCTTATCCTCATAAATCGCCCGGATGTAAGGAAATTCACCTATGCAAGCTCCACAAAAGGTATTCCAGAAGTTAAGCAATATCTTCTTGCCTTTAAAGTCGCTTAGTTTGACTAGCTCACCATTGTTGGCTGCTCCTGGGTTATTGTTGTCTTGGTATTCTGGCAATACAAAATTAGGAGCGCGGTTGTCAACTCTATCGCCGACCAGTATTTCAGGGAGGGTTGTCAGCATTTCTGTCTTGGTGACTTCGTTTCCGCATTTGTCTGCTGACTTTACCATGAAGTAATAAGTCGTACTGGGCTCCAGCGCGGTTAGCCGGACTTTGTGGCTGGTGGTTGGTTCACCACTGGATTTTGCGCTCAAGCCGTAGTCTTTTGTTTTCCCATACTCAACGTGACTGGTGGCAGGCTTGTCAGTCTCCCAGGTTATGGTGGCGCTTACATCGGAGTAGCTAGTAGCCTTGACTTCTGAGATGGCTGGCGGTGTTGGCTCTTTGAGCCTGAAATGTGCGGTGACGCTTTTATTCGAGTCCATGACAATATTGATAGTCTCCGATGAACCTGAAGCACCATCCCAGTAGCTAAACGTGTAGCAACCGTTAGGATCGGGGGTAGCCGTGAGCTCGACTCGAATGCCCTCTGGGTATGTACCAGTGTCCGAAGGTGGTTCTACGTCGATGCTGTTGCCCTTTCCTTCAGGAACCACATTTATGCTCAGGGCATATGTTTTGGCTGGAGTAGGAGGTAGGATGGGTAGTTGATTGCCAGGTTCAGCACTTTGGCTAACGAATTTTGTGATGTAGATGCCTCCCAGGACGAGGCCACTAAGTACAATGCCAACTAGCAGACTGGCTAGAACTGGTCTTACAAAACGCCTCAGCGGGGGAAATTTCCACTCTCTTCGCTCGGCCTTTGCTATTTCTCTTAGAAGCGGACTTCGCGTTGGCAAAATGCCCCCCTTCTTTGGTGGAAGGGATGGTACTTTATCTATAAATGGTGCTGCTGGTGCAACAGGCCTCGCTGCTGTCGATGCCATGCCTGTCTGTGCAGGACTTGCGGCTCGATACTTGGCGCCAAGAAGGCCACAGCTTGGACAATCTTTGTAAGCAGTGTTGACGCTAGTACCACAATTGGGGCAGGTATACTGGGGCTTGACTTGCGGAGATTCGTCTGATTTTTTGGACGCAGGCCTCTGTGACCGGGCTTTCTGAGCTTTCTGCCACAGGTGGTAATTAGAGTCTTCCCAGCCACAGTACGGGCAGATTTTGCCATCAAAGATGTGAGCTTTAGGGCATAATCTCGCGTCACAATTTGGACACAGAAGCTCGCCTAAGTTGTCCCTCTTTACCTGCACGTGGCACTTAGGACATAATATTATCCTTTGCACGCGATCCTCATTACGCGTTTATTTCGCGTTTCTCTTGAATATGTCACTTTGTGTTTTCGGGTGATTCGGGCAACATGCTTTTCCTAAATTATACATATAGGGAAGCCGAAATGAAATTATCTAGTGTTGGGAAGTCTGTCTGTTAACCCGGTATCGAGAGTGGAAAGTTGTTCAGGGACTATTATTTTGGTCTCGGTTTGCTGATGGCGCTGGTCTGCATAGAACCAACATAGCCACAACTGCGGCGATTTGAGCAATGCCCGTAGGCTTTGCTAGCTCTGGCGCCACAGCGGGGGCATGTGTAGCGCGGTATTGTACCTGCAGTTTTCGTTTGCTTTTGCTTTGTAGTATCTTGCTGTACTGTCGGTGGGTCAACTATTACTGGTTTGCCTGCAGCATTTGTACCTCGCAGATACATATCTCTGTGTTCCATGGAGCCGATAAAGCCACACTTGGGGCAGTTTCCAAACTGGACGTTAAGTTTGGCAGCACATTGGGGGCAAGCGTAGCGGGGCTTGGAATCGTGTTGCATCAGTTTTAGCTCTTGTTAATTATCTCCGTACCCATATATGGTTTTAGTGCCTCAGGCACCTTTATGCTGCCATCAGCTTGTTGATAGTTCTCCAATATGGCAATGAACACACGGGGCAAAGCCAGCCCTGAGCCGTTCAGGGTGTGGACGAAGCTGGGCTTGGCATCTGGTGCTGGACGGTAGCGAATGTTTGCCCGCCTGGCTTGGAAGTCACCGCAGTTGCTACATGAACTGACCTCTAGCCATTCACCGCAGCCGGAAGCCCACATTTCGATATCGAATGACTTGACCGCGGCAAAGCCCAGGTCACCGGTACATAGCTGTACTACGCGATAAGGGATGCCTAACCGTTGACATACATCTTCAGCGTCTCTCACCAGCTTGTCCAATTCCTGGTCCGAGGCTTCTGACTCAGTGAACTTGTAGAGCTCGACCTTGTCAAATTGGTGACCTCTCTTGATGCCTCTGGTGTCCTTGCCGGCTGCCATCTTCTCCCGACGGAAGCAGGCAGTATAGGCAACGTAATAAAGAGGCAAAGTGCCCGGCGGCAGGATTTCATCGCGATGCAAATTGGTCAAGGGTACTTCAGCGGTGGGCACAAACCAGAGATCATCCTCTTCATCGTGGTAGAGGTTATCGGCAAATTTGGGCAAATTGCCTGAGCCAAACATGCATTCACGTTTAACCATGAAAGGTGGGTAAATTTCTGTGTAGCCGTGCTCCTTTGTATGTAGGTCAAGCATGAAGGCGATGAGCGCTCTTTGGAGACGGGCCCCTTGACCCTTGAGGACATAAAAGCGGCTGCCGGAAAGCTTGACACCGCGCTGGAAATCGATAATGTCTAGCTTTTCGCCCAGTTCCCAATGGGGTAGCGGTGTGAAGGAAAAGTCTGCTGGCTCACCCCAGGAGCGCACCACCATGTTGTCCTGTGCATCTTTGCCAACAAGTACATCAGTCGCCGGGATGTTAGGTAACCGCAGGAGAAAATCTTCCAGTTCAGATTCAACCCGACATATTTCTGCCTCCAGGCAGGTGATCTTTTCACCGAGCTGGCGCATGTCGGCAATGAGCTGAGGTGGCTTATCTGCCGTTCTGCCCAATTGTTTGCTGACTTCATTACGCTGGGCTCGGAGCGTTTCCATTTCGTGGAGAAACTGGCGGCGCCGCTCGTCGAGGCTTAGGATTTGCTCAAGCGGAGCACTCTCTCCTCGCTTTTCCAAAGCCTGACGGATTAAGTCAGGATTATCGCGGATCAGTTTGATATCCAACATGGCAGCGGCTTCCGTGCGAGTATTCATTGTCATTGCGAGGCACGGAGTGCCGTGGCAATCTCGGTGGTGTAGGAATGAGGCAAGATTGCTTCGCTTCGCTCGCAATGACAAAGTAACTACTAAACATCTCTTTTCTTGCTATTTTGTCCTTAATTGGGGGAAGAGGATAATCTCACGGATGGATTGTTTATCAGCAAACAGCATTACCAAGCGGTCAATACCAACTCCGAGACCGCCAGTAGGTGGCATGCCATATTCCAGGGCCAGGAGAAAATCATCATCAATAGCCTCGGCTTCTGGCTCCTTGTCACCCAATTTCGCCAGCATTAGCTCGGCGGACTGCATCTCTCTTTGCTCATGGAAGCGTTTTCTCTGTTCCAGAGGGTCATTGAGTTCGGTAAAGGCATTAGCGATTTCCATGCCGCCGATAAAAGCCTCAAAGCGCTCCACTAAGCGGTCATTATCTTGCTTTTTTTTGGCTAGAGGTGACATCTCTACCGGATAATCTACAAGAAAGGTGGGTTGCATCAAGCTAGGTTCAACAAAGGTGGAGATAAGCTCATCTATCAGCCTGCCTCTGTCCTTGTTGGGGTCAACTTCCAGTCCCAATTGTTCCATCCTCATCCGCAACGACTTAGCGTCGGGGTGGTCCTCAAAGTCGATGCCACAATGCTCCTTAATTGCTTCACGCAGGTAGATTCTTCGCCACGGAGGTTCGAGGTTGATAAGTTCTTCACCGAACTTAACTTCAGTCTTGCCCATGACTTCCCTGGCAATAAAGCATACCATATCTTCAACCATCTTCATCATATCATTGTAGTCGGCATAGGCTTCATAGATTTCCACCATGGTAAATTCAGGATTATGTCTGGTGGATATACCTTCGTTGCGGAATACGCGACCGATCTCGTAAACTTTATCGAAGCCGCCTATTATTAGCCGTTTGAGATAAAGCTCCAGAGCAATGCGAAGGTATAGGTCTTGATTCAGGGCTTGATGGTGGGTTTTGAAACGTCGGGCTAGAGCCCCGCCTGCCACTGGCTGTAATACCGGTGTTTCCACCTCAATAAATCCTTGGTCGTTTAGAAAGCGTCTAAGGGCTAAGATAATCTGGCTCCGCAGCCTGAAAACAGGCTTGACTTCTTCGTTGGAGATTAGGTCGAGGTAACGTTGCCGGTAACGCTTCTCAACATCAACCAGCCCGTGCCATTTCTCAGGCAATGGTTGAAGAGATTTGGCCAATAGAGTGAAGTCATTTACCTCAAGGGTGATTTCGCCGGTCTTGGTTCGAAAAAGCTTACCTTTGGCACCGATGATATCGCCGATATCGATTTCGTGAAGAAACTCATACCTTTCCTTACCGAGGAGGTTATGGCTAAAATAAAGTTGAATTTTGCCCGAACCATCGCGAATATCGAAGAAGGCAATCTTTCCCATGAAGCGAATGGATGTAATTCGGCCGGCGAGGCTCAATTCTGGGCTCGGGATGGTCTGCGGGCTTGATTCTATTTGCTCATAAAGGGGCACTGCTTCTTGGGTGGTGTGGCTGCGGTGATATGAATGAGGATACGGATTTACTCCTTGTCCTCGAATCCTTTCTAGTTTTTCAAGGCGCTGTTGGGCAATGTGCTTTAATCTTGCCATCAATATTTAACATCCCTTGAAAAATTCGCTGCTCTTTTGTATTCCATCAGCTCTCCAATTTGGTGATGCCCCCGGGATCCCAGAAAAAATCGAAGATTTTTCTGGGTGGAGCTCCTGGGCAAATAGTTAAGTTACGTCCATTATCAGGAGCCTAAGTACTCCAGCCGGGGTTGTCACCTTAACTTCGTCGCCGATTTTTCTACCCAGCAAGGCTTTCCCTACCGGTGATTCGTTGGAAATCTTGCCCTCAACAGGATTAGCTTCAGTACTACCTACGATGGAAAATTGCTCTATCTTGCCGTCCTGGTTTTGGATAAGCACCTTGTCGCCCATCTCCACTACGCCTAGCAAAGCTGGCGACTCTATAACTGTAGCGTTCTTGACGATATTTTCCAGCATGAGTATTCTGCCCTCGACAAAAGCTTGGTCATTCTTGGCATCTTCATATTCAGCGTTGTTCTCAGTGCCTCCCATTTCCCGGGCGCGTTTAATCTTGCTGGCTACCTCCTGCCTTCGTACTGAAAGCAGGTGCTCCAGCTCAGATTGGAGCTTAGCCAAGCCCTCTTGGGTGATAAGGATTTTCTTTTGGCCCATGTGATGTCTCCCGTCTCGAAAGCTAGTAAAAAAACTGAGAGTTTGGGAACCCTCAGTTGACCTTGAAGTTTGACACATATTATAGGCTGCTTTGGCTTGATTGTAAAGAGCGACGCAAGATAATATAATTAAACGGTGTTTGACAACCCATCCCCCTGACCTCCTTCTTTTACTAAAGGAAGGGGGAATATAGGTTAGAGGTTGTTTACTAATGTAGTAGCGAGGCTTTAGCCTCGCTGAACTCGACCCTAAAGGGTCGAGGCTACATGTAAGTCGGTGACAGGTGGCCCTAAAGGGTTGCAGCTACATTAGATATAGATGTTGATAAAACTTTCTTGAGAGTGACAGTAAAATTGCTCAGGGTGACAGTCATACAATTGGATAGGTAGGAGAGAGCATGGTTGCTTTATATATAACGTCTATGGGAGCCGCCGGAAAAACAGCCTTTTGTGCTGGAATTGGCAGAAAGTTGCTTGACCGAGGGGTAAAAGTAGGCTTTATTATGCCAGTTCAGCTTTTTGAGACCAGCAACACTAATGGTTATGATGATGCCGCTTTTATTAAGGAAATCTTCGAGTTGACAGAATCTAGCGAGCAGCTTTGTCCTATTCGTTTGTCCCAGCGTGAATTATGGCGAAGCTTGACCGATGAGGTAGCAGACTTTACACAAAAGCTTAAGCAGGTATATCGTAAGATATCACGGGGTAAAGACATCGTCATTATGGAGGGACTTGGCAATTTGGACGTAGATAAAGTGTCTACTCTGGCTTGCTACACGATTGCCGAAACCTTGGAGGCTAGGGTGATTATTGTGCTCCGTTATTCCTCGACTTTAGATGTGTCGAAGATTGTGCAAATAGGTAAAAAGCTAGGGCAGCAGCTGCTGGGAGTTGTTATTAACCTTGTGCCCAAGCCCAGGATAGAAACGGTAAGACAAGAGTTGACTGCCTTATTTAACGAAGCTGGAATCAAAGTCTTTGGTATACTTCCTGAGGTTCGGAGCTTGCTTGGAGTAAGCATCGGCGAGCTGGCTAAAATTCTTGATGGCGAGGTCTTGACTTCTCCAGAGAACACTGACGATATAGTAGAGAATATAATGCTAGGGGCTATGACTCTTGACTCTGGGGTAGAGTATTTTGCTCGTAAGACAAACAAGGCGGCAGTGATTCGTGGCGAACGTCCTGATATGCAGCTAGCTGCTTTGGAAACTTCAACCAAGTGCCTAATTATTACCAATAATGTAAAGCCTTTGCCCCCTGTTATCTCTCAGGCTGAGGAAAAGCATGTGCCTATAATATTGGTGAAGCAGGATGCTTCCGCAGCTATAGCCGGCATTGAGGAGGCTCTAACTAAAGCGCACTTTCGCTATTCACAGAAGCTACAGAAGTTCGAGGAGCTTCTAGATTGCTATTTTGACTTTAAAGCTCTTTATTCAGAGCTTGGCCTGAAAGCTTAATATTAGTCCCTTCCTCCACGGCTGGAATATGGGGGTGTTTGCTTATTATCCAGCCTTTATTCAGTGGTTTCCTGTTTATTCGGACCTGTCTTTAACAGTTGTCATTCTGAGGGAGCCCTTCGCCTCTTGTCATCCTGGGGGAGTCCTTCGCCTCTGTCATCCTGAGGGAGCGAAGCGACCGAAGGATCTGGCTCAGGATAAATTCTGCGACCGACGAACATCGTTTAAGGAAAATCCGTGAAAGGAGGCGTCTGGATTCTTCGCTACGCTCAGAATGACAGGAAAGAGGCTCAGAATGACAGAAAAAGGTTCAGGCTGTTTACTAATGTAGTTGCGAGGCTTTAGCCTCGCAACAAAAGGCGACCCTAAAGGGTCGCAGCTACATTGGGAAGTAGATTGTCAAAGATTACTAATACATATTCTCAGGCTCAGAATGGCAGACGTGATTTAAGTAACCTTCAGGATCTCTCTGGCGTGTTGAGCTAAAGAAGATGGTACCTGTACCTCTACCTGACCTAAGCCATCGATAGTGAGGCCGTAAACAACCCCGGCGCTTTCATAGCGAAGCATAGCTGGTATGCCTTCATTCTCTAGGCGTCCTTTTATAATTTCTGCCTCTGGCTGTCCGTTTGCTAGGTAAACTGTGGTGAGTCCAGTCTCTTCAGGCAAAATAGCTCCTCTTGTCTATGGAAATAAGTAATGGTGGGGTCCAAGCCAAAGTCTGGTGAGCAGAGAAACCGCGCAGATTCGAATCCGGACGTTAGCTGCATAGCTTATCACAGCCGTGGTATGAAACGGCGCATACGCAGAACAGAAACCCCGACCGAGGATTAACCCTACCCTCGGCCAGGGCTCCGCTGTCTAAACTCTTAGCTTCTACGAAAGGTGTATTCTATCTACAGTTTTACTTCGGTGCGCAATTCTGACTGGCGAAACAGTTGTCCTGCAGAGCCCAGGTTAGGGAGCAGCATTCGGTGTGTGGGGAGCCGCTGATTCCCCAGTCGCCGCCTTTGTTGCCACCATAACAATCGCTGGTTCCGAAGTGGTTGAGGTGATTGTCGTTGATTCTCGGATGAGTACCGATGGTAGCAGAAGCCCAGCTCGTGTTGGCGAAGGCAAGGCTAACTCCCCAGCAGAAACCGCAAGTCGCCAATTCACCCTCTTGTACTGGGGTGGCTGGGCATGTACTCTCTTCTTGACCTGTTGCTGGGCATGCCTCACTGGTCAAGGAAGCTGCACATGCTGTTGGGTCTGAGCAGGTGGCAAAGGCTCCTTGCTCCTCAGTTCGGCAAGCGGGACAACCACCGAAGCAGGCGTTGGGGTCTCCATAAAGCCTCGACTTCTCCGGGGTGGGGCAGTTTGTACCTAGCTGAGCGCACAGGGTATCAGGACCACATAGGCCTCTCAGCCGTGACATGGCCTGGATTGGAGTCCTGCCCCAATGCTGCAGATATAGATGCCAGGAGTTCTCGTTGCCCTGCCACTTTACCTTATCCCAGGCACAGTTGGCTAGGCCAGCGTAAGTATCCTCGGCAAACGCTGCAGCCGGCATCACCAGGGCTACTGTCAATACTAGTGCAAATAAAATACCGACGATTTTCAAATTGTCACCTCCATTCTAAGTTTTGCTTCTAAAGGTTCGACCACCCTTTGCCAAACGATTTTACAAGGTCAAAACGCTTTTGTCAATAGGTCTACGGGGTCTTGAAAATCATTTTTGCAAAATATACAATTACAGTTTGCTGCAGTTGATTCTCCAGCAGATTGGAGGTGAGAACTTCGTTAATTAAAATCTAAAGGAGGGACGGTGATTTGAATGCTCTCGGAAGACACTTACTACTAGAACTGAAAGATTGCAACGTGGAG